>CEUZ01060198.1_pt1 | contig 54608 bp, 48 predicted proteins | sample 361511 | NCBI WGS metagenome assembly CEUZ01 (sample SAMEA2622822, study PRJEB7988) | marine metagenome | biome: marine biome (ENVO:00000447); feature: surface water layer (ENVO:00002042); material: "saline water (ENVO:00002010), including plankton (ENVO:xxxxxxxx)" | depth 5 m
TTGATTTCGAAATCACCTGTATCCTCAATCTCTTCAAGTGAATCAACACCACCTGCTAACAATTCAGGATCGTTAACAAAATCAAGCAGATCTTCGTCAAGACCTGCTACAGCAGCATCATTAGGGGTTCCATAGTAGTTCCAATTGGAAAGAGCAGCTCCTTGCTCTCCACCAAGTAGCCAGTTAATAAAGGTATGTGCGGTGCATGGATGTGGGGCATCAAAAGGAATTCCCATATTGTCTATCCACCTTGTTCCACCTTCCTCAGGAACAAAATAAACGTAATCTTCAGGATTATCGGTCTCTAAGAATTGAACGAACATGTCACCTGAATATCCGTGTCCAATTACAGTTTCTCCACTGGTTAGAAATTCATCTGCAGAATCAGTATTAAAAGCTGCCAGTCTGTCAGCAGTTGACGCGACCAAATCCTTTGCCTTATCTAATTCACCCTTATCTGTCGTGTTTAGTGAATAACCAAGATATTTCAGTGCCGCTCCCATCGTCTCGCGTGGGTCATTTAGCAACTGGATCTTGCCATCAAAAGCTCCCGAAATGCTCGGATCAAAAATTAATCCCCAAGAACGTGGGAAATCTTTTCCAACAACTGTCGTATTAACTCCTATACCGGTAGTACCCCACTGATATGGAACTGTGTATTCGCCAGAAGGGTCATAGTACAAACCACTAAAATCAGATGAGATATTTTTAGCATTCGGAATAGCGTCAGAATTCAGTTTCTGGATCTTTTTATCTGCGATTAGTATAGAAACCATGTAGTCAGACGGCACAATAACGTCATAACCAGAATTACCTGCAGAAATGATTGGTTGCATCGCTTCATTTGAATCATAAACATCCATGGTTGCACTGATGCCATATTCTGTTGCGAACTCAGCTAATTGTTCTTCATCGATATATTCAGCCCAGTTATACAAAGCCAAATCACCATCTACTTGATTCAATTCGCAATCTGCTGCAGCGGCTTCATCACTGTCACTTCCACAAGAAGAAACTGCTAAAGCTAAGGTAAGTAGAACAGCTAAATACCTAAAACGTTTCAAATTTCTCATATATTTCTTTCCCCTCTGAGGCCAACTAGACCTACTTAAAAGCGATAATAGCGCTTAACCGTTTCTTCTTACTCGTTGAGCGACAATCGATAGCACGACGAGAAGCATTGAGACCACAAGCATAGTCACTGAAACTGCATTAATTAAAGGAGTTACACCCTTTCGTATCAGCCCGAAGACATAGACAGGTAATGTCGTCCAACCTGGGCCTGAAACAAACTGAGTAATTACAACATCGTCAAGGGACAAGGTCATAGCTAAGAGTGCACCTCCCGCAATTCCAGGAACTATCTGTGGGAATGTGACATAACGAAAAGCTTTCCATCTAGAGGCATACAAGTCGATTGCTGCCTCTTCCAAGTCCGTATCCATACCAGCGAGACGAGCCCGAACTACAACTGATACGAAACTGATATTAAAGGCAATATGGCTTATTGAAATTGACCAGAAACCTTTTCGTAGTCCAAGACCAAACAGAGCGTCAAGGAGGTCAAAAAATTCACCAAAGAATAGCAGCATCATTACTGCCATAGTTACGTCAGGGATGATTATCGGCAAATAAAGAAGAGCATCAAAAACTTTCTTTCCTCGGAATGTAAAACGTTCGAGCGATAACGCTGCCATAGTTCCAAGTGCGACAGAAATGATAGTAGAGAAAATCGCTATTTTCACTGAATTTGATAACGCTCCGCGAGCATTCGAACTATCAAAAAAATCACTATACCAATCGAGTGTGAAACCTCCCCATGTACCTACATTTCTACTATTACTGAATGAATAGATAACTAGCAAAACTATAGGTGCATAGAAAAACATATAAACGAACCAACCGTTTGCATGTAAAGCTGCTTTAGCCCAACCACGTGGTTCCACAGAGGTGCTCATAACGTCCTTCCACCTTTACGGAAGTAAACAATTGTGGTTACTAGCATCACTAACATAAGAACGAAAGAAAGCGCTGCACCAAAAGGCCAGTTTCTAGCGGTGAGAAATTGAGTGACGATATAGCTTCCGAGTAATGTGGTTTTAGCTCCACCTAAGATTTCTGGTGTCACATAAGCTCCTAGACTTGGCACAAAAACTAGGATTGATCCAGCTATTACACCCGGCATTGACAAAGGGAAAAGCACATGTCGAAAAGATTGCAATCCTGTCCCGTAAAGATCCCTACTTGCTTCTAATAAACGTCGATCTATTCTCTCTATAGCCGCGTACAGAGGAAGAATCATAAAAGGCAAGTAGCCATAGACAAGACCTAGTACCACTGCGGTTTGTGTGAACAAAAGTTCTGCAGAACCTAAACCCACAAATTCAGTTGCATTAGTTAAAGGCCCGTCATTACCTAGTATGACTCTCCATGCAAAATTACGAACCAGAAAATTTGTCCAAAACGGAATCATCACAAATACCAACATGATGTTTCTCACAGCCACTCGACGCGTTGAAAGAAAGTAAGCAAAAGGGTAAGCAATAACCAAACAAATAACTGTGGTTAGAAAAGCAAGCCATACGGAACGAAAGAGGACATCTCGAACTATGGGTTCACTAATTCTTGCATAGCTGTCAAGATTCCATCCTGATAAATCAGTGCCACCAAAACGATTTCGAGTCGCAAAACTGTAAATAAAAACGATGAAGAGTGAAATTACGAAGAAGAAAATTAAGTATAAATAAGCCGGCAGGGCGAGAAAGAGACCACGTCTTGATTCTTGGCGAAGTGCTGCCTTTTCAAATTCTGGTGTTGCAGTCGCAGTTTCAGTATCTATTTTGACTACAGTCTTCATCAGTTAGAAACCACAGATATTGCTTCAGGATCCCAGCTGACAGTAATTTCTGCACCTGGCCTGTGTAGTTCAACCCCAGGGTGGTTTTCTTCACGAACCTCAAGATCCATCCAATCGAGTTTTATGCCATAGATAAGTGCGTTGCCCAAGTAGGTAACTGTTTCAACAGAACCATTTACGTGTGACCAACCTTCTTCAAATTTACCTTGAGATTGAATATGAGCACGCTCAGGTCGAAGACTAACCGCAACATGGGTTCCTGCAATGAACCCATTTTTGGCTCTGACAGAAATACCGTTTTCAAGAATCACAGTTTCTGCATCTGAAACAGTACCTTCAAGCAAATTTGTCTGACCTATAAAATCAGCCACAAAACGGTTTGCCGGTCGTTCATATATTTCTTCAGGTGTAGCGACTTGAAGTAACTTGCCATCATCCATGACTGCAATACGGTCTGACATAGTGAGCGCTTCTTCTTGGTCATGTGTCACGAAAACAAAACTGATACCAACATCTCTCTGAAGTTTCTTCAGTTCAAGTTGCATCTCTTGTCGAAGCTTCAAATCAAGTGCGCCTAAGGGCTCGTCTAAAAGCAATACTTTTGGTTGATTAACTAAAGCTCTAGCAAGTGCAACTCGCTGTTGCTGTCCACCTGACATTTGTGAAGGTTTTCGTTCAGCTAAACCATCGAGTTGAACCAGCTCAATCATTTCCATAGATCTACTACGTATCGTTTCTTTATCAATCCCTTGCATTTTCAAACCGAATCCAACATTTTCTAAAACGGTTAGATGGGGAAATAGTGCATAGTTCTGGAAGACGGTATTAACTGGTCTTTTATCAGGCGTTAGTGTTCCTACTTCTTGACCAAAAATTGAAAGACTTCCTTCAGTAGGAAATTCCAAACCGGCAATCAGTCGTAAAGTTGTTGTTTTGCCACAACCGCTGGGGCCCAACATAGCGAAAAACTCTCCGTCTGCAATTGACAAATCAACATTGTCAACAGCAACTACATCACCAAACCTTTTCGTTATTCCACTTAGCTCAACTGCAGAAGTCATCTTGTTTCATCTCTCTAAAGTAAAATCGGTTTTCATATCCTAAACTCTTCCAAAAGGTAAAGGGGTAGCTCCAGCTTTAACTGCCTGTAAACAAATGAAATCATGGAGGATCGTAGCACCAGCTATAGCTGTGATTTCGCCAACATCATATTGCGGAGCTACTTCCATAAGATCCATTCCCACAATTTCGAACTCTCCAAGTGAACGTATCGCTTCAAGGGCTTGAGCCGAGCTAAGACCACCTGCGACAGGAGTTCCAGTCCCTGGTGCGAATGCCGGATCTAAACAGTCAATGTCGAAGGTTAAGTATGCTGGTCTATTACCAACAGTTTCTCTTATCACTTCAATAACTGCAGGAATGCCTTCTCTATGGACCCACGGAGCCCCCAAAACTGTGAAACCAAACGTGTCCTGATTATGTGTTCGAATACCGATTTGAACCGAAGTTGTTGGGTCGACTATTTCCTCACGCACAGCTCGAAGGAACATCGATCCATGGTCTTGCCGACTCCCATCATCCGGCCATGTATCACAGTGTGCATCGAAATGTATTAAAGACAAGGGTCCAAACTTTTTTGCATGAGCCTTTAAGAGTGGGTAAGTGACATAATGATCGCCTCCCATGCTTACCATCATCGAGTCTGTGTTTATGATTTGGTCAGCATGGCGTTCAATTAAATCTGTTGCATTCTGTGGATAGCCATAATCGATATAGCAATCTCCATAATCTGCTACAGCAACAAAATCAAATGGGTCGAAACCGAATGGGTATGCATCTAGTTCAGCAAGTCCTACTGATGCCGCCCTTAGGGCTCTAGGTCCGAAGCGAGCTCCTGGCCGATTCGATGTCGCCATATCGAATGGTATGCCCGACACGACAATGTCAGCTGAATCAATTTCTCTTGTGTACTTCCTTCGAAGAAAAGAAAGAGCCCCTCCAAAAGGCATTTCCAAGTCTTTCCCTTTTAAGGAATCGCTCCTGAACGCTTGATCCCCTTCATTAATATTGGTCATCATTTAACCGCCTCATAATCGGGGTTCTGCCAGACTATTAATGCAGCGTTATTGTCAATCTCAGGGTTAACTATGTAATTAGGTAATGCACAGACAAGTTGAAACCCGTTATCCCTCTGAAATGTAAGAGTGGGGTCGTAAAGTTCACCTTTCCGAACTAGTTCTATGTATTCATCCGCTGAATAATCATTTTTGTGGTCGACGTATCCAGGCATAACTCCTCCAGCAACAATTCCTCGGAGATTAAAACACTGGCAAACTTCTTTTCTTAGCTTGTAAAGCTCGTTTCCAATACCACGTTTTCGGTATTGCTTACTTACCGCTATTGAAGTGCCGTAATACCAATCTCCGTCCTGATGATGTCCAGAAGTTCCATTACCAGGAACTATGTCATGCACTGTGTGAAGAGGTTTCTCAAGATCAAAGTGGACTCTGATACCGAGCCCCATAGCGACTATGTTGTCTTGGTCAAAACCGACAAAACATCCTTCCGAAAAATCTTCAACCAATGCTTTTAATTCGCTCTCGTTATAAAGGTCTTCGGGGTCAGATGTGGGAAAAGAAGACAGTTCTAATTGAGTCATGCCTCCAACCCAATCAACTTGAGGATTCATGTATCTGATTCCTGAAGTTTCACCCAAATGAATAAACGGTTCTTTATCCATGTAACCAGTCCACGCGTTGGTATTCGTTCTCAGCTGGTCTACCCCAACATGCCCAAAAGTCTTGAGTGGCAGGTCTCATAATTGCCGCCCCGCTGGACTCAATAAAATATGGTTCTTTAGCAGTTTGACAAATTGCTTCAGGATCTCGCGTAAGTGTCATTAAACGATCTGAATCAACAGTTCCTTCTTCTAAAATTTTTTGGGCCTTTTCCAAACGACGAACTGAGTTTTCTAAAAGAGAAGCATCACGATCGGCTTGAACATCACTGGATTCAGATTGAATCGTATGGTTAGTATGGACTAATGGATCTGCACCAAGTGTGTTTACAGGTCTGACAGAAGGCATAGCTTCAATGTTGTAGCCGTCACCAGAACTGTCAAATATCAAATAGTTATGAGCGCCTGCAAGGTCAGCTTCAAGAAGTACATTCAAGGCATCGGTTGATCTTTCGGCTTTCAACATGCCCCTAACTACTGAAGTCCAGGTAACACCACATTTTCCATCTAGACAGGTGAGATTATTAATACCTACAGCAACACCTGCATTATTCATTCCTAGCTGGCCAAGACACCCCACAGTAGTAAATATCAGACTGGCGGGTTGATCGGTAGGGGTAATCTTTAGAAGTAGCACATGGTCAGTTGCTGTGTCATGCATATCCCATGTTTGAGCTAAATATCCTGAACCGTCAGCTCGAGAATCAGGAATGATCATTGACGTGCAGTCATCTTCTTGAAGTTCCCCAGGCGTTTCCGCTCCTATCGATGCTCTTACAGCGTCGACAAAGTCTGTAAAACCTCCAACTATTACTGCTTCTGCGGGTGAAATTCCAGCAGCACTAGCAAGAGCCAGCATCTCCGCATGCAAATCTTCATCAAATTTTTGATGGGCTGGCAGCATTGATTCAGCAAGTTCTAGTACTTCAGTTTCAGATATTGAACCACCTGACCACAAACCTGAAGAAACCAGTTTGATCCTATCTTTTGTGTAGGCGCGGATTTCATCTGCAAAAGTCTTCCCATGCTCGTGACCGATACTTTCATGTGTTCCAGAAAGCTCAAGAATTCTTATAGGTGGACGTTTCACTTTGCGGTAACCTCTTCAACTGCTTTTGCGGCAGTATCAACAATTAAATCAATATCGTTTTCTTCTATCACTAGTGGTGGGCAAAATGCCAGTGCCCCATTTATGGCCCGACAGATCACTCCCATTTCAGTCATTTTGTCACGTATGACTAAACCTTGCTCAGTTGATGCATCAGTGACCTGAGCAGCCCATATAGCTCCTTCACCTCGAACTTCAGAAAAAATTCCATCTTTCTCTAAAGCTTTGAGTCCTCCAGAAAGCCTGTCGCCTATGACTTCTGCCCTCTGAACTAATCCTTCATTTTCGATAATATTTATGTTCGCTATAGCAGCTGCTGATGCCGCCGGGTGTCCGCTATAGGTATAACCGTGCATAAATGTGAAATCCGGGTCGGATTCAAGCACATCACAAACAGTTCTACTGATTAATACTCCACCTAATGGTTGGTAACCGCTTGTGACGCCTTTTGCGAAAGTTATGATGTCGGGTTTGACACCATAAGTATCAGTAGCAAACCAATTGCCAGTTCGACCAAACCCAGTAATTACTTCATCGAAAACAAGAAGTGCCCCGTTATCGTCGCATAACCTTCTCAAACCCTCGAGATACCCAGACGGCGGTGGAAAAACTCCGCCAGCACCTTGCAACGGTTCAGTTACAACTCCTGCTATTTGTTCGCCATACTCTGCGAATATTGAAGCAGCAGATTCAATATTGGTCGGATCAATCTCTATTACATTCGGAAACAATTCACCCCAGCCTTCGCGGTTAGCCTGGATACCTTGCATAGTAGTTCCGCCAATATTTACACCGTGATAACCGCGACCGCGCCTCAAGATGATTTGACGTTCTGATTGTTTTCTTAATATAGGTATTTTTCTCAATAGCTTTATTGCAGTGTCAATTGATTCAGAACCCGAACAACAGAGAAAAACACGACCATCTGGAAAAGGGGAAACAGAACGGATTCTTTCAGCTGCAGCCTCTGATACATCGCTCCCCATAGGAGCAAAAGTGTGGTAGGAGCTCATTTTTTGTAATTGTTCAGTGATTGCATCAATCAACTCAGGCCTTCCATGACCTACCTGGCAGTACCAGAGCCCACCAAGTCCATCTACATATTCTTTACCTTTGTCATCCCAAACTCGAACCCCTTCAGAACGGACTAGCGTATGAAAATTCTCGGAAGTTGGTTTAGAAAAGGCATGTAATAGGGCAGGAATCATATGTTCTTCTATTCTGTTGACCTGATATCAGGCTACCTATTTAGAAGTCTTGGTGCTAGCCGGCTTCAAATTCGAATTACTTGCTATTTTTGGAGGTTTAGAGTTGCATATAAGTCATGTCTTCCCTACATTCGGAGCAGCCTGATTCTCTTTGGCTAGATACTCTTGATCCACCTATCACGAGGCGTTCTCCACTTGATGGGGACCTTTCAGTTGATGTTGCAATTGTCGGCGGTGGGTTTAGTGGTCTTTGGACTGCTTATTATTTGTTGGCCTCCGATCCGAACTTAAACGTTCTAGTAATTGAGAGTGAATACTGTGGCTTTGGAGCGTCAGGCCGTAATGGCGGATGGTGTGAAGGTGCTCTAGCAGGTGGTGCTGAGAAATACGCTGCAAAATCATCAAAAAATGAGGCTCAACGACTTGAAAGAGCAATGTTCGATGCTGTAGATGAAGTTGAAAGAATTACACATAAAGAGGGCATCAGTTGTGGTTTTATAAAGAGTGGTGTTATAAGTGTGGCTCGGAATCAACCTCAAGCTCAAAGGCAACGTGATGAAATTAAATCTGCCCGTGAAAATGGGTTTGGTGAAGATGTAATTCGCTTTCTTGAACGCGATGAAGCACTCACTTATTTAAACGCTACAAAAGTTCTCTCTGGGATTTTCTTCGCGCCATCAGCAACAATTGACCCTGCTCGCTTGGTAAGAGGTTTGGCAATAGCAGTTGAAAAATTAGGTGGACAAATCGTTGAATCAACTAAGGCACTTAATATCTCTAAAAATGAAGTGATGACAGATTATGGATTGGTGAAATCAGAAGTAATAGTTCAAGCAACTGAGGCGTACACCCGAAACCTAAAAGGACACAAACTTGATTTATTGCCTGTTTACTCAAGAATGATTGCTACAGAACCTCTTGGTGAAAAAGTTTTTGAAGAAATAGGACTGAAGAATAGGCCTACATTTGCTGATGGAAGATACATGGTTATCTATGGTCAACGCACTGAAGACAATCGCATCGCTTTTGGTGGTCAGGGTATGCCACCATATCTCTTTGGATCAGAAATCAGAAAAACTGCAGAAGTTAATAAAAAATCCCATGAATTAATCCATCAAACATTAATCGACTTACTACCACCTCTTCGTGATTTCAAAATCACCCATCGTTGGGGTGGAGTGCTTGCAATTCCGAGAAACTGGCTTCCGGGACTGCGTTTTGATCGTTTTTCCGGGTTAGGAGTGCTTGGCGGGTACGTAGGAGAAGGGGTCGCAGCAGCTAACTTAGCGGGTAGAACGATGGCAGAGTTGATCTTAAGGCATGATACTGAAAGAGTTACACTTCCTTGGGTAGGTGTAAGGTCGAGACGCTGGGAACCTGAACCTTTACGTTGGTTGGGGGTTCGCGCCAGTCGTCGTCTTATGGGTTCAGCAGATATTTCAGAAACTAGAACAAACAAAACCAGCAAGAGTGCAATGTTGATTGCCCATTTATTGCGGGGAGATTAATCCATTTTATTAGCCGGAGCTTGGCTTACTTTCATATAAGCCTCTTCTCTTACTTTTGAAATCCGATCTATACCGATTTTTTTACCTTTGTGAGGCAAATCAAAACTTGTATACATAACTCGTCTTTCTCTTTCTACAGGGGAATGACTCATATGTAGTGTGCATGATAAATGAACTGTCACATCACCTGTTTTGGTAGGCAAATCAATTATGGGTAGATCAAGATAAGGGTGAATAAAATTAGGTTGCAAATTAGCCCTGTGCGAACCTGCTACCACTGATAATTGACCACTTTCAGAATCTGCTCCTGTAACTGAAACTCCAACCGTCATAGAAGAACAGTCATAGGAATGTCTTCCCAGACTGCAGTCTTTATGCCAAGGAAGATCAGAGATCCCCTCAACCACTCCTATTGGTTTTACTAAAGCTTCAATTGCATTTTGATCATTACTTCCATCCCACCTACTGGTGTGTCCATCTCCTGGTATCGTGGCAATCCTCGCGTGTCGCCTATCGGTAAGAAGTCCTTTTACGGATTCCGATTCGGCCTGGAAATACTGAAGGCGGACGCAGCGATCTGTTCCATCCTTTGTTTTCGCCCACCAAGATCTACCGTCACCTCTCTCATATTTTCCTACGGCATTATCCATATCGTTCGAAATTTCCATCATTAACTCTTGGCTCCACCATCCTTTAAGGCGCAAATAACCGGTTTGTGATAAAAACCACGAAATTTCTTCGTCAGAATCTTCCTGAGTAAAAGATCTTTTCAAATCAAGGGGACTTCCATCTTGATTCAAGAAGTCAATTTCACCTGGTTTATGAACTGCCCTCCCATCAATTATCGCTCTAAGAACAGGCCACCACTTTAAAAATCTAAAATGCTCCTTCAAAGGTAAGTTAATCACTTTGGAAGTAGCTAATGATTGAGGAGTCTGAATGTCTTGCACCAAATCAGAAAATGAAATCTCATCTAAATCAACTATTACAGAGGCATTGGATACGCCCATATCTAGTTTGATTACTCCTTCTATAGGGGTAAGAGTAAATGATTTTTGTGAAACCCTAATGCCTAATGGTCGGCACCCCAGAATTTGAGCACCTTCGTAAGCAATAAAGGAGTGTTGTTCTAGAAGAAAAGGTAATTGATCATTGATCCAAACTCCTGAATCAATCTGCTCTGCATCGCTATCCAAACGTGAACGCACATCAACTGAAAACACAGAAAATCCTTTTCTTAAAAATCACTCGAGAGTCTCTTGGATAGGCAGAGGTTCACCTAACGACGGCATTGTATCCGAAGGGCCTAGAAGTGTTACTTGATCATCAGCTTCTAAACATAGTTCTTCATTAAGCTGGATCAGAATGCCTTCTCTGTGGACAGAAACTACTTCAACTTCGGCAGGGAATTTTAGTTCAGTAAGTTTTGAGCCGATAAGCGCTGAGTCTTTCCCTTCTGGCAGAAGAGCGTATTGACGAAAAGTCATCTCAGGGAGTAGGGCTGATTTAACTTCAGCTTCTGTTTGAGCTAGTCCTATAAGTTTCGCACCCGTATGCAAATGACCAGCGAGCTCTCCTGCAACTCTTAATGAGCGACCTGGATTTTCAGTTGTTCCTGCAAGAAAAAATAACGCGTTGACCCATTCACCAGAACCTCCCCAAGAAGCTGGAATACGAATTCCTTCTGATGCTCTGACTATTACAAGTTGATCTTCTTCAATATCTTCAAATAAAGCAACTGGGGTTGCTGTCGGGTGTTGTTTAGAAGGTTGGATCCACAAAGAGCCAGTTTCTAAAAACTGTTCTGTGACTCGTTCTCCTGTTAAACCTATTAAATCGGATAGAACCGTTGCTGCTCTGTCCGCTGCTTCTGTAATTGTCGTTCCTGCTGGCACGCTTAAAACTCCAGCTCTGGCAATCAACCCGTGATAATCATCGCCGGTTCTCAAGCCATGACCAGCCATTGCAGCACTCATTTCTCGATCCAATTTTGGATCGGCATCGGCTCCCCATCTTTCAAAAACTTGTCTGATTGCACCCGCTCGTTTACTTTTTCCGCTTGCATAAAGACGGTGCCATGTCCACCCTGCTACAAAAACAAAAACCACAAATAGTAAAGCTGTTACACCGAGTTGTGCAATCAGAAATATGGAAATAATTATTCCGACGAACTGTGTTAACGGGTAGAAAGGTGCTTTAAAAGCAGGTGCATACGAACGAATATGAGAAGCCCTTAAAACCAGAACAGCAATATTCAATAAACCAAGTGTTAGCAGAACAAAAGCGCTGGCAAGCTTTGCAATTGATTCAGCATCGAGAACCAAAACCACGAGCGCTATTGCAATTCCGGTAACGATTACACCGAATGCAGGAGTTCCATATCGGCTTAGCCTTCCAGCGACTGCAGGAAAGAGACCGTCGCGAGCCATTGCCATTGGATATCTAGCTGCAGCCAAAATACCGGCATTCACAGCTGAGGCAAATGCTGCTAACGCTGCTAAAACAACAAGAGCTACTCCTGCTGATGGGAGAATGGTTTCAGCAGCTGAATGTATAGGTGTTAGATCTTCATGCAAAAGGTCAGGAGGTAGAAGTGCCACTGCTACTAGAGCACCGAGAGTGTAGAGAACAGTCCCAGTCAATAAAGAAAGTGACATTCCTAATGGGATTTTTAATGAAGGATCATCAACTTCTTCTGCAGCGCTTGCGACTTTTGTCAAACCTCCATATGAAACGAAAACTAACCCGATTACTGAAACAAACCCAGAAAATCCTTGGGTGAAAAATGGATCTAGATTAGATTTATCGATTCCTTGCTTTTGGGTTTCAAAAAGCCCCTCGGTTAGGAACCAGGTCATTACGGCCAAGACAAAAACAACTAAAAATAGTTGAATTGAACCGCTCACTTTTGAACCTATTACGTTAATTAAAGTAAAAAAAGCTATTAAAACTAGCGCTACCGCTTTTCCATTTAAATCAACTATCAACACCAAGTAAGCGCTCATACCTACGAGGGCAAAAGCATCTTTCAAGACTAAAGAAAGCCAAGTTCCAATTCCTGCAATCGTTCCTATAGAAGGTCCTAGGGCTCTTTCTAAAAAATAGTACGCTCCTCCAGCTTTTGGAAGAGCGGATGATAATTCAGCGACACTTAACATCGCTGGAACAGCTAAAAATCCAGCAAAAAGATAAGCCAAAATGGCTGATGGACCAGCTTTAGATGCAGCCAATCCCGGTAGAAGAAACAATCCTGATGAAAGCATCGCTCCAGTAGAAAGAGCAAAAACATGACGCAAGGCAAGTGATCTGGTTAACTTTCCTCTGTTTTCCGCTTTCATAGAGAAACCTTAGACTTCATATATTTCATTGTCCAAAACTAAATGTGTCAAAAAAATCTAATAACAGGGAGTTAGTTGAATCGGGATCCTCTTGTTGAATCCAATGACCAACATTTGGCAAAATTACCGAATTAACAAGATTTGGCAATGTTTCAGAAAATCTAGCAATACTGCCTGCTCCCAGAATCGTAGGACCATCTTTTTCACCGCCTATGTAAAGCGAAGGTTGAGTCAATGGTGTTTCATGATGGATCCTAAGGTCAACCCAATCGAGATCAACACATCTGTAACGGTTTAAAGGTCCCGTAAAACCAGATCTTTCAAATTGTTTGACATAAAATTCCAAGTCTTCTGCTGTTAGCCATTGGAGGGGATGTTCAGGTAATTTTAATCGGTCTTTTAGCTTCCCCCCAGGTGAAATAAATCCCATACCAATCTCGTTTTCAAGCAAAGGAGGAGCATCGCCTGAAGCAGTGAAATAAAAACCTTCAAGCCATTCGGCTGGGTTTTCAGCTATCTCGACTTCTGCTCGTCCAGGTTTTTGAAAATATTCAATATAAAATTCTTCTTCTCCTCCAAGTAACTTAAAAAATTCTGAGGGCTTGTTGTCTCCACGTGGTGTATAAGGAACAGAAATTAAAGCCACACCTTGAAAAATATCTGGTCTGAAACATGCAGCAGTTGCAGCTATTGGAGAACCCCAATCATGGCCAACAATTAGTGAACTCTGCTCACCTAAAGTTTGAACAACCCCTACACAGTCTCCGGCAAGATGAACTAAACGATATTCGTCAATTGCATCTGGAGCGTAAGAATGTCCATATCCACGGACATCTATCGCTACTGCTCGATAACCGGCTGAAGAGACAGCAGCTAGCTGATGCCTCCATGAGTACCAAGATTCTGGAAAACCATGAATAAAAAGAACCATTGGTCCTTCGCCTGCTTCGACAATATGTATTTTTACTCCTCGGACATCAATTTCATATTGCTTTAAACCCTGAATTTCAATCATTCGCACTCTCCTCTGGAATTATCATGTTTTTCAATCTTTCTATCTGTAACCCTTTAATGTCCTCTTTCTGTTCAAAGACTTCGGTAACGATAAAATTGCATCCTGTAGTTAATGCCGCTTCAACTGTTATTGCCTCTGAAATTGATAAATCCAAACTTGTTTGAGTTTCTGTAGCTGCAACTACTAGATCTGAATCCAGTTGAACAACTGTCAATTCTGTCAGATCATTCACAGCCTGTTTTGCAGTTACAGGTTGAAGGCTCCGACTGAACCGAGTAGTCACCTCTTCAAAAAAAGTTGCAAGTGATAAAGCCGATGTCACCAAAGTAAAATTTTCAACATTACCGATCAAATTTCTAGCTGCAGCTTGCTCAATAGGAAAATTGTCATCAAAAAGTTTGCATAGAGCTGAGTCGTCTACAAAAACTCTTTTTAGCATTTTTACTTTTGCGAAACTGATGAAGAAGAAGCAGAGGTTATCGAAAGAGCAACAAGTCTTTTTCGCGCATTTTCTGCTCTATCTGAAGACGAATACCCCTCGATCAAGTCTCTTACGACTGCGTTTACAGATGTCCCTTGCTCGGCAGCTCTTACTCTCGCTCTCCTGAGCAAGTCTTCATCGATTGCCAATGTTAAATTAGCCATATTTAAGTGTAACACGTAATATGTGTAACACATAATAGTCGGATTAAATAGTTGACTTTAAAATCGCAAAAATGTTTAAGTTCTGCTAGACATTCCATCAACTAACGAAACATTTCCATCTTACGAAAAGGAAAAAAATGACTATTGGTCCAGGTATGCACGTAGATGATCCCAGCGATGATTCTTTAAATCTTGCAATGTCCGATACTGCTCGACCTCTTTACGACGCAGTTAAAAAATTCATTTCTGATGAAGTTGAACCTATTACTGAAAAGTTCTATGAACTCGGGGAAGGTCGCAAAGACCGTTGGTCTTTCACTAGCGAACAACTGGAACTATTAGAAGGAGTTAAAGATAAAGCTCGTTCTAATGGACTGTGGAATTTTTTCCTGCCAGATGATGAAACAGGACAAGGACTTTCAAATTTAGATTACGCGTATATAGCAGCAGAACTGGGTCGTAACCCTTTAGCATCAGAATCTTTGAATTGCAGTGCCCCGGACACAGGGAACATGGAAGTTCTTGAACGCGTTGGCACACCTGAACAAAAAGAAAAGTGGCTGACTCCATTACTCAATGGTGAAATTAGATCTTGTTTCGGAATGACCGAACCTGGTCTAGCTTCGTCAGATGCAAAAAATATAGCTACCCAAGCTGTGCTAGATGGTGATGAGTGGTTGATAAACGGTGAGAAATACTACATTTCTGGAGCAGGTGACCCTCGATGCAAAATAATGATTTGCATGGTTCAAACGAATCCGGATGGGCCACCACACAGGCGACAATCACAGATTCTCGTTCCTATGGACACCCCTGGAGTAAACATAATTGGACCAATGCATGTTTTTGGACAAGATGACGCTCCACATGGTCATATGCATATTCATCTTGACAATGTGAGAGTACCCAAAGAAAATATATTGTTGGGTGAAGGCAGAGGTTTTGAAATATCCCAATTAAGACTGGGACCTGGACGAATACATCATTGCATGCGCTCAATTGGCGCTGCAGAAAAGGCTTTGGAGTTAATGGCAAAAAGGGGTTTGTCAAGAGAAGCATTCGGGAAAAAAATTGCTCAACTAGGTAAAAACGTTGAACTCATCTCACGTGCAAGAATTGAGATCGAAGCTTGTCGTCTAATGGTTTTAAGAGCTGCAAAAGCTATGGACACTATGGGAAATGCAGAAGCTCGTATATGGGTTAGTGCTGTGAAAGCAATGGTTCCAGAAAAAGTTTGCAATATTATTGATGAGGCAATTCAAGTTCATGGGGCAACTGGCATTTCACAATGGACGCCTTTGGCTGGCATGTACACAGGTCAAAGAACTCTTAGACTCGCCGATGGACCTGATGAGGTACACCATTTTGTAGTTGGAAGATTTGAACTCGCTCGATACAGCGATGATGAAATCGAGCAAAGTATCTACAAGCCGATTAAAAAGTAACCTTTCCCGGATTTAACCATGCACGAAAACCTTCGACAACCAAAGAAAGCAACTGAGTTTACAAAACGTAGTAATTCTGATTTCGCGGAAAGCCTTCCCATTGATGATGGAACTGATGCCAGCAATGTGGCTAAAGGTTTTATCGCTACCCGCGAAAACCCAATTATTGAAAAGCTTGAACCAAATGCATGGCAGCCAATCTCGTGGGACCTTTCAAAATCGAACTTTGTTCAAGGGGAAGCCCCTGAAACTGTCAATCCTTCTCTGTGGCGTCAAGCTGGTCTGAATGCTCAACACGGACTATATGAAATTTGTGAGGATTTTTATCAAGTACGTGGTTTTGACACATCTAATGCAACCTTCATTCGCGGGAAAACTGGTTGGGTTGTTATAGATCCTTTAACAACTGCCGAGACCGCCGCCGCCGCTTATGAGTTAGTTACTGAACATCTGGGATTTCGTGAAATAAGTGCTGTTATCTATACACATTCTCACTTAGATCACTACGGTGGAATACTTGGAATGGTAAATCGATCTCGCATCGAGGAAGAAAATATTCCAATTGTTGCCCCAGAAGGTTTCCTTAGTGAAGCAGTGGCGGAAAATGTAATCGCAGCACCAGTTATGGGAAGACGTGCTACATATCAATTTGGAATGCTTTTACCTTGGAATGAACAAGGGCATGTAGATCAAGGATTGGGGAAAGGTATACCCACGGGCTCTTCAGCTTTAGTACCTCCTACGATTGAAATTACAGAAACTGGCCAAGAATTGACTCTTGACGGAGTGAAAATTGAATTTCAACTAACTCCTGAATCTGAAGCACCTGCGGAAATGCATTTCTTTTTCCCTGAATACAAAGCCCTCTGCATGGCTGAAAACTGCTCTGGCACAATGCATAATATTCTCACCCTTAGGGGTGCTTTAGTGAGAGATTCACTTCAATGGAGTAAATACATCGATGAAGCACTCGACAGGTGGGGCGATTCAGCTGATTTAGTTTTTGCCAGTCATGGTTGGCCTCATTGGGGGAAAGATGCTGTTAAAGGCTATCTGATAAGACAAAGAGACTTGTACAGGTGGCTTCATGATCAAGCAATGAGACTCGCTAATCTTGGCTACACCCCAAATGAGATTGCAGCAGAAGTCACTTTGCCTCCTGGGCTTTGGAATGATTTTATGTGTCATGGTTATTACGGGACTGTAAGTCACAATGTTCGAGCCGTTTACCAGAGATATATCGGTTTCTACGATGGGCATCCATCTAGCCTCGACCCCTATACGCCAATAGAGGCTGGGAAAAGATACGTCGATTTTATGGGCGGTATTGATGAGCTGTTAGAAAAAGCAAAAAATGCTTTTGATAAAGGCGACTACAAATGGGTAGCTGAAGTTTTAAGACATGCAGTCTTTACTGACCCTGATAATGACGAAGTCAGATTACTGCAAGCAGATGCCTTCGAGCAGCTTGCATATCAAGCAGAGTCTGGCCCTTGGCGTGATATCTATCTAACGGGAGCTCAGGAATTAAGAAATGGAAGTATAGATGTTCCTGTACTGCAGCGTCCAAGATTAGAAGTTGCAAAAGGAATGACGCTTGGACAGATCTTCGATTTTCTGGCTGTAAAAGTAGACGGCAATAGTGCTATAGAACTAAGCCCCATGACGGTCAATTGGGTTTTTAAGGGAACTGATGAAATTGCTTCCCTAGAACTATCAAATGGAGCTCTGCATTCTAAAACCGGATCGCCTATTAAGTCTGCCGATATAAAAATCAATTCTTCAAGAGATGTTCTGGAAGAACTAATCGCAACAGAATATTCAATCTCAACGGCTCTAGAGGAAGAGAGACTAAACATTGAAGGTGACGTTGAAAAATTTCTAAAATTCTGGGAAACCCTCACAAACTTTCCACTTTTCTGGCCAATTATTGAACCTTAAAAAAATCGTGTCAAAGATCACGGTTGTCAAGGGCGAAGATGCTCGTAACCTCAAAATGTGAACACCACAAACAAACTCACCAAAATTTCTCTTATAACAACTTTTGTTTTGATCGGCATTGGTGGTTTTACTCGAGGTAGTGGAAGTGGTTACGGATGCTCGGATAGATGGCCTTTATGTGAAAACGGCCTTTTAGGAGGTCTTCTACCTCGTGGTGAGTACCACATGATCATTGAATGGCTGCACAGATGGGTAGCTGCAATTGTAGGAATTCTTATTCTGGCTACCGCATTAAGTATTAAAAAAAATCTTAGCGACAACCGAATAGCTCTTCGTTTGTCGATTGCTGCAGTTTTCGCAGTAGTAATACAAGCATTGATTGGTCGAAGTGTAGTGAAATCGGACTTGGAATCAGATCTAGTAGCAGTTCATCTTGCAATTTCAATGATCGTAATAGCTTTGCTAACGATTATTGCAGTTCTAGTTTCAACCAACAAAAATGAAAACCCAAAAGTAATTGACACCCAAGGTTGGAGCCGTCTACTTGCATTAGGTGCTTTTGGTTCATACGCAATACTTTTGCTGGGAGCTTACGTTCATAACAGATACTTTTCTGGTTGGCCTCTTGTAAATAACACCTTCAAACCAGATCTATCAGACCATTACACATTTATTCATTATCTTCACAGATTCTTAGCGGGATTAGGAATAATTTTTCTTTTATTTTTGATCTCTAAAGCAAAAAAACGAGAACGACCAAGAGATGAAAAAATTCTTATCTATCTGGCGTCAATAGCATATGGCATTAATGTCTTACTGGGTGCAGTTCATGTTTTCACTGAAGTAAGCTCCAGCGCAGTGGTAACCGCTCATCTGCTAGGCGCTTGTTCAGTCTGGGTTTTCTTGATCGCTTCTGCAACATCGTCACATTTCGGAGTGACTCTGATTAAAAATTAAGCCTTTAAACATTCCTGTGTATGTAAATCACAAACCTTCTGGCAGGATGTTTTTATGGGAAATAAAGATATTGATTGGGAAATGCTTCGAGTAGCAGCAAAGGAAGCTGCAAAGATGGCTTATGCCCCCTACTCTAACTTTCCCGTCGGAGCAGCTGGACTTACTGAAACTGGTGAGATAGTTACCGGTTGTAATGTTGAAAACGCTTCCATTGGCCTAACTCTTTGCGCCGAATGCGGTATGGTCAGTGATTTACATAGGAAAGCTGCCGGAAAACTAGTTGCAGCAGTTGCTTCAAATCCTGAAGGAGAAGCTTTATCGCCATGCGGTCGTTGTCGTCAAATACTCATTGAAGCTGGAGGAAGGGAACTAATTGTCGATGGACCTGGTGGTCCTAAATCTATAGTCGAGCTTCTTGCAGACCCATTCACAGTCGAAGATCTTAATGAGCGTGACAGGACAATTTAGAAGATGGATGTTATAGAAATAATCCAAACGAAAAGAGACGGTAGAACTCTAAATAAAGAACAAATCGACTGGTTTATAAATAACTTTTCTGCCGGACATATTCCCGACGAACAGACAGCCGCTCTTGCAATGTCAATCTATTTCAATGGTATGGAAACTGACGAATTAACAAATTGGACTAAAGCAATGGTCTCTTCAGGAGTTACTTTAGACCTCAATAGTGTAGGTAAACATACTGTTGATAAACACTCAACTGGAGGTGTCGGTGACAAAGTTTCACTTATTCTCGTACCTTTAATTGCCAGTTACGGTTTAGCTGTTCCACAACTTTCTGGTCGTGGACTAGGTCATGGTGGTGGGACTCTAGACAAAATGGAATCGATATCAGGATGGACCGCCTCTCTAAGTGAAAAAGAAATGCTTACACAACTTCGGGAAATTGGCGGGATTATTGCTGCCGCAAATGAGAATATTAACCCTGCAGATAGACATCTTTACGCACTTAGAGACGTCACCCATACAGTTGATTCAATTCCACTAATAGCTAGTTCGATCATTTCTAAAAAAATTGCTGAAGGCACCGATGCTCTTGTGTTAGACGTAAAGACCGGGTCTGGAGCATTTATGGTTGAGTTAGAAAACGCACGAGAATTAGCTGAAACCATGGTTGAGCTGGGTGAAAATTCAGGAATGAAAACCGTTGCCTTGATTACTTCTATGGAAACTGTTCTTGGAAAAACTGCAGGTAATGCATTAGAAGTTTCTGAATCACTGGAAGTCCTTGAAGGTGGTGGACCTGAAGATCTTATTGAAGTTACCTTGGCATTAGCACAAGAAATGCTAGAGCTAACAAACATTGATGCCGATCCCAGCGAAATGCTCGCATCCGGGAAACCAAGAGAGCTTTTTGAAAAAATGGTTTCAGCTCAAGGAGGAGATCTATCAAAAGGTCTTCCGGAAGCAGAATTCAAAAAAACAATAGAAGCTTCGGAAACAGGTTATATCAGTAAATTGGACTGTCGGTCTGTAGGTATTGCAGCCTGGCGTTTAGGTGCGGGAAGAGCTAAAAAAGAAGATCCTGTAAGCCCTACTGCTGGAGTGGTGTGTCTAGCTAAACCGGGTGATCAAATCAGAACAGGTGAACCTGTTCTTGAACTCCATGGCGATAATAATGATTCTTTCGATTCTGCTATCGAAGCACTGGACGGAGCGATAGAAATCTCTGAAGTGGTTCCGAACAATTATCCTCTGATTCTGGACAAAATATTTACCTAACAACTATCTGCCAATAGGGTGCCATACTGTTTTCATTTCTAGAAAATCAGAAATAAGTTCTAAGCTTTCCTCATCGACTTTTCGTGATACCAAACGCTTAACGTTTGAAGAGGCTTCCTCAAGAATAGTTAAATCTACGTCTTGGTTAATACCACTAATATCAACTGCATTAACGTCCAAATGACCAATAATCCATGGTAATAAATCAGTTTGGTCACCAGTCAAAATATTGACCACACCTGACGGCACATCAGATGTAGCTAATACTTCAGCAATGGTAATTGCCGTGAGCGAGCTATGCCCTTCAGAAATAACTACAGCGGTATTACCACTTACTATTGCTGGAACAAGCCTTGAGACTAAACCCAGCATTGAAGGTTCGCTAGGAGGGATTATGCCTACCACCCCCGTTGGTTCAGGAACTGTGAAGTTGAAATATGGTCCAGAAACTGGGTTAACAGACCCAATTATTTGACTGTATTTATCAGACCATCCTGCATACCAAACCCATCTTTGTATTGATTCTTCAACTTCACGTGTAGCGGTACGACTGTTAACTCCGCCACTTTTTAGCAGATCCAAAAATTCTGCTTTTCTAGATTCAATCATTTCCGCTACACGGTAAAGAATCTGTCCTCGGTTATAGGCTGTTCTTGAAGCCCAAGTATTTTGAGCAGACCTTGCCGCTCGAACTGCTTCGCGAAGATCTTTTCTAGATGCTTGGGAAGCATTAGCTATCAATTCACCTTGAGGGTTGACAACTGAAAAAGTTCTTCCTGACTCAGAACGTGGGAAAGCTCCGTCAATAAAAAGTTTGTAGGTCTTTGTTATTGGTATATTTCCTGTCACTGTGAACGCTTTCTCTTTGTCTTCAAATAAGGTGCTAGACCATGCATGCCACCTTCGCGTCCGAAACCACTTTCTTTATACCCACCAAAAGGACTTGTTGGATCAAACTTATTAAATGTGTTTGCCCATATGACTCCGGCACGCATTCGTGCTGCCATCCAGTGAATAAGTGAACCTTTTTCTGTCCATATACCTGCAGATAAACCGTAGGGGGTGTTATTTGCTTTTTCTAAAGCTTCTTCTGGAGTTCTAAATGTCTGTACGACTAAAACGGGACCAAATATTTCTTCACGTGCGACACGGTGACTCTGCTGGACTCCGGTTAAAACTGTAGGAGGGTACCAGTACCCTTTTTCCGGCAAAGAACATGATGGTTTGTAAACCTCAGCACCTTCTTCGACACCTGCTTTCACGAGTTGATCTATTCTTTCAAGTTGAGCTTTTGAATTTATAGCTCCGATATCTGTGTTTTTATCGAGAGGGTTTCCGACTCTTAGAAGTTCTATTCTTTTTTGGAGTCGATCGATGAAATGGTCGGCTATAGATTCTTGAACAAGTAGTCGTGAACCAGCACAACACACATGACCTTGATTAAAGAAAATTCCATTAATTACTCCTTCTATTGCTTGATCTAATGCTGCGTCTTCAAAAATCACATGAGGTGCTTTACCACCTAACTCTAGTGTTAGCGGCAAATTACGTTTTACTGCCGAACGTTGAATTAATTTTCCTACCTCAGTTGAACCCGTGAAAGCTAATTTGTCTACATCGGGGTGTTCAACCAATGCCGAACCTGTTTCCCCAGCTCCTGTAACAATATTTATTACCCCTGGAGGTAGATCTACGTCTTTTATAACTTCAGCTAGCAGCAAAGCAGTCAGTGGTGTCGTCTCTGCTGGCTTTAATACAACAGTGTTGCCACAAGCCAATGCCGGAGCTAACTTCCATGAAGCCATCAATAAAGGAAAATTCCATGGGATTATCTGCCCCACTACACCATGGGGCTCAACTTTTCTCTGAGGGAAGGCATAGTCGAGTTTGTCGGCCCAGCCGGCATGATAAAAAAAATGGGCAGCTGCAAGAGGAAGATCTACATCCCTGCTTTCCTTTATTGGTTTTCCTCCATCTAAAGTTTCCAAAACTGCGAACTCTCGAGATCTTTCTTGGAGATGACGCGCTATTCGGAAGAGATATCTGGCGCGAACTGCTCCTGACATCGTCATCCAGTATTTTTCATAGGCATTCCTAGCTGCCTTAACTGCCTTATCAATATCTGCAGAAGAAGCCTCTGATATTTCTGATAACGGCTTTTCTGTCGATGGATCTAATGTCTTAAATGAATTTGAAGACGAAGAGTCTAGGAAGTCACCATCGATGAAAAGTCCGTATTTTTCTTTTATGTTTAGAAGGCTGGTCGATTCAATTGCTGGAGCATAGTCAATTCCGAAATCCTCGATGGCAGAACTGTCTTTAGAAGCTGAAGTTTCCATTTAATCCACCGTTACGTAATCAGGTCCACTGTAATAACCTGAATCTAAATGTTTTAATTGGAGTAAAACATCATTTAGTAAACTTGAAGCACCTATACGGAACCTTTCTGGATTAAGCCAATCAGTTCCCAAAGTTTCTGCAATTACAACCAAGTAATGCCAAGCTTGTTTTGCCGTACGAATTCCGCCAGCTGCCTTTATTCCAACAGGAATATTCGTATGATATGTGAAATCTCTAACTGCTTCGGCCATACACAACATTCTCGGCAGACTGGATGCTTGTGAAATTTTCCCAGTTGAAGTTTTTATGAAATCTGCACCTGCCGCCATAGCAAGCATCGAAGCTTGTCGTATTTTGTCGTAACTGCCCAGCTCACCGACTTCTAAAATAACTTTTAGATGTACCTCTCCACAGGCTTCCTTTGAAGCGACTATCTCTTCGAACGCTCGCTTCTCATCACCTGCAAGAAAGGCTGATCTGTTTAAAACGATGTCTATTTCGTCGGCACCTCTTCGAACAGCATCAGCTATATCAGCTGTTCGTGCATCTAAAGTCGATAACCCACTTGGAAAAGCGCCTGCCACACTAGCAACCTTTACACCTGACCCTTTTGTAGCTTCTACTGCATGTTCCACCATTTCTGGATATACGCACACTGCTGCGACTTGGGGAACATCTACGTTTGCAGGGTCAGGGCGCTTTGCTTTTTGACAAAGTGAAGCAACTTTTTCAGGAGTGTCTGCACCTTCAAGAGTTGTTAGATCAATGCATCGAATCGATAAATTGAGTGCAGCCCTCTTGCTAGTAGTTTTTATGGACCGTGTCGCCAGCGAAGAAGCTCTGGCTTCAAGTGATACCTCATCTACCGGAGTCACTCTTATCGGTAAACCAGTTTCAACTGAAGTAATTGTAGAAGTAGACATTTTTACTCATCACTCTCTATTGGAAACAAACTTCTGACTCCATCTAATAAGTTCTCTATCATATGCTCTGCGGATCTTTCAGCAGACCCGACGTCATCCTTAATAACCGATTCTATGGCTTCAACATAAATCTTTACCATCGGCTCAGTCCCACTCGGACGAATTACAACTCTTCCATTTTCAAGATCGAATACAATCGCATCTGTTGCTGGAAACTCCTTCACAGGTGTCATCAAATCAACTGAGTTAATTATTTCAATTCCAGCGATTTGTTTCGGAGGATTACTTCTCAATGGAGCCATAAAATCTGATGAAATGTTTGTTTCAGTAGCAAATCTCTGTGTGAGTAAAGAAGTTTTGTGAACCCCATGACGCCTCCACAAGTCTTCTAAAAGATCAATAGCTGTCTTACCATCAGACTTTAAACCGGCCGCTAATTCCGAAAATAGTAGGGCTGCGGTTATACCATCCTTGTCGCGAACTGAATCACCAATCGCGAAACCAAGTGCCTCCTCATACCCAAATACAAATCTGGAAGTTGTGTCCTTTAGACCAGGACGAACTATCCACTTAAAACCCGTAAGAGTTTCTGCATATTTTACCTTATGAAAATCCGCCAATTTAGAAAGTAAGCGCGATGAAACAACTGTCGTGACAACAAGTCTGTCTCCTTCTTTCTCTTTATTAAGAAGATGCTCTGCCAGCAATACCCCAATCTCATTTCCATTAAGATGACGCCACTCTTTTCCATGACTAACAATGACGGCTAATCGATCTGCATCAGGATCATTTGCAATAACTAAATCAGCGTTTTTAGTATCAGCGAGTTCGATAGCCAAATCTAAAGTTCCTTCTTCTTCCGGATTTGGAAAAGAAACAGTCGGAAAATCAGGATCTGGGTCAGCCTGATTTGCAACAACTGTCGTGTTTTGAAATCCAGCTTTTTCAAAAACTTGAAAAAAAGTTTCTTTACCAACCCCATGTAGAGGCGTGTACACAATACTTATTTCACGTTGAGTATCTGGAGACACACAAGAACAAGCAAAATCGATATATTGCTCCACTAAACTGTTTTCGCCTTTTGTTATTAAAGAGTCATCTAGATCCACTAAATCCTCATCAGGAGGAGGGTTCCTGTAATCAATTTTTTCAGCGATTTGTGAATCAATGGGGGTTGTTATTTGAGCACCATCTTCCCAATAAACCTTATAACCGGAATCCTCTGCAGGGTTGTGACTGGCGGTAACCATGATCCCAGCTTTAGCTCTTTTGGATAGGAGGGTGTATGCCAAAACGGGAGTCGGCAAAGGTTTTGACAGAATCAAACATTTAATTCCATGTGAGGCTAAAACACGAGCAGAGTCTTCTGCGAAAACTTGACTCTGATGACGTGCGTCATAACCGACTACAACCAATGGCGCTTCATTGTTTTGGATATCAGCTGATAATTTTTTAGCTATGGCGGTTGCTACCACTCTTACCATGAGTCTGTTCATTCTCATCGGTCCCGCACCTCTCGGACCGCGTATACCAGCAGTGCCAAACAACAAACAACTGCCAAATCTATGAATAATTTGGTTACCGGCTTCTGAAATCAAATTTTGAGTTTCAAACTTAGTTATTTCATCCGGATCATTGATTAACCATTTTTTTGCAATTGCTAAAGCTTCGTCTGGAGTAATCCCTTTTGTCACAAGCGTTCCAAAATACCAGCTAATAAACTCATCATTCGCGGACCGGCATCTTCCGCTGCAGCCAAAACATCCTCATGATCAAGATTTTCTTCAGACATACCTGCTGCCTGATTTGTAACGAGGGATATCCCTAAAACATCTACACCAAGATGTCGTGCCGCAATAGTTTCCAGAACAGTTGACATTCCAACTAAATCTGCACCCATTTTTGCAAACATCCTGATCTCTGCTGGCGTTTCAAAAGCCCCTCCCAACAAACCGGCGTAAATACCATCAGGTAATGTTGGGTCGACTTCTTTAGCCAATTGTCGTAACCGTAATGAATAGGCTTCAGTCAAATCCACGAAACGGATCGCCTTACCTTCAGGTGGTGGGGGTCCAACCATCGGAGAATTCCCCATAAGATTCAGTTGGTCAGAAATAATTACTGGCTGTCCGACAGACCAGTCAGGATTTAACCCGCCTGCGGCATTTGTCAAAATGATGGATCTGCATCCTGCTGAGACTGCTACCCGTACTCCGTGTACCACCGTGTCAACTGAGTGACCTTCATATAAATGAGCTCGACCACCAAAAACAAGTACATTTTTTCCACCAACTTTGATGGATCTAATCAAGTTCCGATGACCCAAAACAGTAGGTGCGGGGAAACCAGTCAATTTTGCCATTTCGACTTCAGCTGAAATAACACCTATCTCGTCACTAGCCGAGGCCCATCCTGAACCGAGGACTAAAGCTACATCATGATTAACTACACCGGTTTCTTTTGCTAGTTCATTTGAAGCTTGCTCGGCGAGAGAGTAAGGATCAAGATTTGTCATATTATTCTCCATTAAATTTCTTCGAAACCTAAAGTCTTTTTGAATCTCTAGTGATTCCATAATCCTATAAACAAACGAGTTGTAAATAGTTAGCTGGAGTTCTTTAAACAAAAGCCGCAACAATACATCAGTTAACTAATGTTTACATGACAAAACAATTAATTAGGTAGCCATATAACGTGGTTGTTATGAGTCTGATAAGAATTACTGATGAGGTTCAAGAAGCTTTAAGAACAAAACAGCCTGTGGTCGCTTTGGAATCAACCCTTATATCTCACGGACTTCCTTCTCCATTGAACATAGAAGTAGCTTTAAAATCTGAAAAGATTTTAAGGGATTTGAATGTTGTCCCCGCCACTGTCGCTGTAATAGACGGTCACTTGCAAGTAGGTCTAACACATGAAGAAATAGAACTTCTAGGCACAGAATCTGACGTGGAAAAAACCAGTTTTAATAATTTGGGAACAACCCTCAACAGAAAATCGCTTGGCGCAACCACTGTTGCAACAACTATGTTTGCAGCACATAAATCCGATATCCAAATTTTTGCTACAGGCGGAATTGGTGGTGTTCACAGAGGTCACGATGGTGATGTTTCCGCAGATCTTAAAGCTTTATCTGAAATCCCAGTTGCTGTTATTTGCGCGGGTGTGAAGTCGATACTCGATATTCCGCGGACACTTGAACTTTTGGAAACTCTAGGAGTGCCAGTAATTGGTTACAAGACAAATACTTTCCCAGAGTTCTGGACAACAGGCTCTAGTTTAAAAACAAAGATTAGTGCTTCAAGTGCAAAAGAGGTTGCCGATCTGCTGAAGACCCACTGGCGGATTGGTCTGACAACCGGTCAACTCGTAGCAGTGCCAATACCCGAAGAAAAATCTGTGGACCAACAAATCGTTGAAGATGCGATAAATCAAAGTCTTGAGAAAGCCAAAGCATCTGGTATTAGCGGGAATGCAATAACTCCATTTTTACTAGAAAAAGTTTCGGAAGCCAGTAGTAATCTCACTCTTGAGGCGAATATTGATTTAATTTTGAACAATGTCAATACTGCAGGCGAAGTAGCCAAACAAATGGTGAACTAATTATTCGGATCAACTAGAGATTCTGGATTTTCTAAACCTAATTTTATTGTTCTAGCAAAATCAGCTGCAGGTGCACCATCTAAAACACGATGATCCCATGTAAGACTTAAAACCATTCTAGAAATTTTTGTTGGATTCTGGTCTAGCCACACCGTGTCTTCACGTATGCGACCGACACCCAGAATTGCAGAGTTTGGTGGATTGATTACAGGTGTAAAACCATCGACCCCAAACATTCCTAATGATGAAACAGAAAAAGTTCCTCCTTCAAGATCCTCCAAGGCTAATTTGCCGCTCCTAGCCTGGTCAGCCAAGCGAGAAGTATTTTCAGCAATTTCGCTCAGAGAAAGCTGATCGGCGTTTCTTACTACGGGAACAACTAGACCATCCTCCAAGGCAACAGCCATACCGATATTTATTTCATTTAACTGCAGGATTTCATTTTCTAGCATTTGTGAATTGAGCAAAGGATGAATTTTTAATGCACGAGCTACTGAGGCAATCACGAAATCCGTATAGCCGGGCAGTAGATCATCGGTTCCCATTTTCTTGCGGAGAGAAATTACGCTATCCATACCTACATCAAGGTGCAGGGTTAACTGTGCCATGCCTTGGAGACTTGCGTGCATCCGGTCTGATATTACTCTTCGCATTCCCGTTATTGGAACTCGTTCTCCTTCACCTATTGGGGCAAAGACAAAATTTTCTTTCTTGCCTTCTTGTGGTTCTGATGAACTTTTTATGTGTTCTTGAACATCTGCTTTTCTTATTCTTTTATCTCTTGAAGATGTCTTTACATCATCAAGATTTACTCCTAATTTTTGTGCTTCATTCACTGCTGCTTGTGATGCTTTAGGGTCTTCAAACCCTGATTTAGCATTTGGTTTTTCTTTGACAGAAGCTGCTTCAACATCCTCGACGACTATTCTTCCACCAGGACCGCTTCCGGAAATAGTAGATAGATCAATTCCTATTTCTCGTGCAAGTCGTTTAGCAGCAGGAGAAGCTGCAATGCGATCGGTTTTTATTTTTGTTTCGTTTTCAATATTTTCACTTGAATCAACATCTGGAATCTGCTCATTCTCAGGTTCAGAATCTGCAGAAAATTCCGGTGGCTCCTCACCTTCTTCTAATATCCAACCTAAAACAATTCCGCATTCGAAAACTTCGCCAGATATTGCTGACTGGTGCAATATTCCTTCAGCTTCAGCTTCTATTTCGGTTTCTATTTTGTCTGTTTCTATTGAAGCCACAGGTTGTCCTTGGCTTACAGTCTCACCAGTAGCAACTAACCACTCAGTTAGGGTTCCTTCAGTCATGGTTAAACCCAATTTCGGCATAAAGATAGGTGCTGGCATATTAGTTATTCCTCTCTAAGAAACACTTTATTGGCAGCAGCCGTTTGAATTGCATAATTGGGGTCTATAACTCGTGGACCATTACGCAGAACGTTAATTTTCACTATTTCTTCTTCTCCAATTACAAAATCTCTTTCCCCATCGAAAGCTAGAACTCCTGGACCCTCAAGGTTGATTGTGGCACCAAGTTCAATTTGTTTAATTTCTGTAATGCCAACATCGGATACTGATCCTGGCATTATTGGCGATGTAACTCGTTGTGGAGAATCAGGATCACAACTTACTGAAATTGCTATGTCATCATCAAAATAAACCGGGTTACTACGTCCAGCGATTGAAGCTAGTCCTATAGAAGCTGGATTGGCTATAGCGGCTATGACTTGTTTGATCGAATCAGGTTTTATTACTGCTCTGCTTCCGGTCAACCTTTCGCTAACCAAAACAACATCAACCAAAGCTAAGTCTTTTGTTCCGTTTGGTAGTTCGACATGTATAACTTTTGCTTGGCGAGCTACTTTTTCTATTTCTAACTTGTCCGCAGCTATAAGTCCCGCAGCAGTACCAGCAACTGTAGGGTCAACCATAAAAGGAAAAACGTTGTTAGTTCCCGTGGAAATTGGCAGCAAAGGAGCATCCATCCAACCTGAAATTAGATCTCTTTGTGTCCCATCACCCCCAAGAGAAATTATTGCTTTAACTTTTTCTTTTTTAAAAATTTCTGCAGCTCTAGTGGTGTCTTGACGATTCCCCTCGGTTTCAATTGGCATCTCAATGATTTTGTTACCAAGGTTTAAACTTTCTACAGCTCTTAATGACAAATTTCTAAAGTCATGTGCTAAAAGAATATTTTCGGCACCGGCGTCTACCGCCCCCAAAACACAGCGTTTCAATATTTCAATCTTATTTCTATCACTATTTATCGATGCTGCTGATACAAACCTTCGTACATCTTTCCCTGCTAAAGGATTTGCAATTAATCCAACTGTTGACACCTGTTATAAAACCTCAGGACAAGTTTCTTACACCAGCAGCTATACGTTCAGCATCGGGAACATACAGCTTTTCCAAAGCCGGGCTAAATGGAATAGGGCTAAATGGTGCAGCAACTCTTCCTATGGGTGCATCGAGATAATCGAAAGCTTGTTCTTGGATCTGAGCTGCTATCTCTGCACCGATTCCGCCGAATCTGACAGCTTCGTGAACAATAACTAAATTGCCTGTTTTGCTAACCGATTCGACGATTAGATCAATGTCAAGAGGTTGAACTGTTCTAGGATTAATCAACTCGCAATCTATTCCCTCTTTAGACAAGATGTCAGCGGCCCCTCTAGCCTCATCTACCATTCTTCCAATTGCTACAAGGGTTACATCACTTCCTTCACGAAAAATATGTCCTTCTCCTAGAGGGATCTCGAACAGTTCTTCGGGAACATGGCAGGTGTCAGCCAGTTTTCTCTTATTAATAATGAAAATAGTAGGATTATCTTCCCGGATGCAGGATGTCAAAAGTCCTTTAACTTCGTAAGCGTCTGACGGCATTACAACTTTGAGACCTGGAATGTGGCACAGCATCGCTTCTAGGCTTTGGCTATGTTGGGCTGCTGCTGAAAGTCCTGCTCCTCCAGCTGTCGTTATTGTCAGAGGTAACTTCGCTCCACCACCAAACATGTATTTGAGTTTGGCTGCCTGATTTGCTATCTGATCCATGGCTACACAAATAAAATCCATAAACATTAAATCAACTACAGGTCTGAGACCTTGGACAGCAGCCCCAATTCCCAGACCTATGATTGCTTGTTCTGCTATTGGGGTGTCTACGACCCTGTCATCGCCAAACTCTGGTTGAAGACCACGAAAATACCCAAAAACTCCTCCATGGGCACCAACATCTTCGCCTGCTAAAAAAACTGATTCATCTTCTCTCATTATCTGAGCCATAGTTTCGACCACTGCAGCTCCGTAACCAAGTTTGCGTTCTTCCGCATTGCTTTCAGAACTCTCGGAGCCTGTTGCTCCTTCAAATATGTTGTCGGGACTCATGTGCGACCCCCATTCGTATAGACGTCAAGCAGAATGTCGTCATTTTCGGGGAATGGGCTCTGCTCGGCAAATTCAACAGACTTATCTACCTCTTCTTGGATCGTGTCCTTAAAGTTTTTAATTTCTTCATCAGTCATAACTCCTGATTCAATCAACCGAGCTTCATGGATAACTAGAGGATCACGTTTTCTCATTTCTTCTACTTCTTCGTCTGTTCGATAGTTTGAAGCTGTCCCCTTAACTCCGACGTGGTCATAAAAACGATAGGTCTTACACTCAAGCATCATGGGGCCCTCACCGTTTCTTATCTTTTCAATTGCCAACGTAGCTGCTTCAAAAACAGCCACACAATCCATTCCGTCAACAATCGCTCCGGGAAAACCATAAGCTGCAGCTCTTTCAATTACATCAGCAATTGCCATCGTCTTGTCCCTTGGGCTGTACTCTGCATACTCATTGTTTTCACAGACGAAAAGCATCGGTAGAGATAAAGCTGCTGCCATGTTGGCTGCTTCGTGGAAAGCACCGATATTTGTAGCCCCATCTCCGAAAAAAGATACTGAAATAAGATCGTTACTGGTCAGCTTATTTGCATATGCTGCGCCTACTGAAATGGGAACTCCGGCTCCTACAATCCCGTTGGCTCCTAACATTGCAAGATCTAAATCGCATATGTGCATAGAGCCACCTTTTCCGTTGCAGTAACCGGTAGCTTTGCCCATGAGTTCAGCCATCATTCGATTGAAGTCTCCGCCTTTAGCGAGCAAGTGGCCATGCCCTCTATGAGTGCTTGTAATCTGGTCTTCGTTTTTCAACGCTGCACATACACCTGCGGCAACAGCCTCTTCTCCAACATATAAATGTAAAAATCCTGGTAGTCGAGCAGACTCTGCTAAACGTCCAGCTTCTTCTTCAAAGAGCCTAACTCTTACCATTCGTTTATATAAATCGATAAGGACTTCGTCAGTTATTTCCATTGGTATCTCTCTAAAACATTGATGTAACAATAAGACATTTAAGATTTAACTCTATTAGGTTTTTACGAATTACTGAGATATTCGTTGACTTTCATTTGTAAATGTCGAATTCGAACTTCTTGATAGTTTCCGAGCGTCTGTCCACGTTTAAGGCTCGATTTGAAACCTCGTGTTTGCGCGGCCAAATTGGAAGTGTCCTGATCATACACAACCCCTAAAGGTCCAACTGACTCAACCAAGGTGTAGCTTTCTTCAACTTCAAGATTTATAGGTTCAGGCGGATTTGGAAAAATTCCGTCTTCTGGTTTAGGGCGAAGGAAAATAAGGTCAAAATTAGAATAATCAGGATCGGTTGGATCAGGTCGAAATCGATAAACCATTGGCAATGTCAAACCAGGAAAGAAAAAAGCGTTTGGGAAAAGAAAATACTCAATTGAGTCAATAGTCTCTGAAGTTGTTAAATCCGAAAAATCTTTTCCGTATTTTTCTCCGTACTCTTTTTGCAAAAGTTGAGCGTAAAAGTCTCTTGCTTTGACTCCTTCAGGAAGTTTCGGAACAGGTTTTCCGTCTAATTTTCCTTTAAGTAAGCGCTCCAAACGTTCTTGTTCATCGACACCGATTTCAGTTGACCCATTTCTAGATCCAATCGTGTGAACAAATCTGGTTACATTTTCGCCAAAAATGTCATACTGCGTGGGCGCTTCTGTTCCAGGTTTACCCCCTGCATGAGTTTCTCTTATGTGATAGGCCTCAATAAAAGCCTCTGCTGAAGCCTTCCAGTTTGCTGGCAAACGCTTACAGACATGCGTTTCTATATATCGGTCTTCTAATTTCCAGCGGGAAAAATGTTCTGGTAGAACTCCCAAATATTGTTCTAACGGTTCGGCATCTTGATCAAAATTTAAAAATACGAAACCACCCCATAGTCCTACTTTTACCTCGGGAAGCCGGTGGCTTTCTGAATCCACATGGGGAAAGTCCCATTCCTGCGGTAAGTCAACCAACTCACCTTCCAATGACCAGGTCCAACCATGAAAAGGGCATTTCAAACCTTTGGTTGCACCACAACTCGCAGGAGGTTTTAATTGTGTTCCGCGGTGCATACAAGCGTTGTAATAAGCTTTTATCGACCTATCTTCTGTACGAACAATTATTGCTGACAGCTCGCCAATGTCATAGACGTAATAATCACCTGGTTCTGGTATGTGCTCTTCTCGACAAGCCCACTGCCATACTTTTGGCCATAAATTTAAAAACTCATCGCTGAGTCTTTCTTTCGATGTGTACCAATCATATGAGATATCTTCACTTCCTAGGAAAACATAAGACTCTTCTAAAAGAGGTGGAGAGACACCGGAACCGTCTGCAAGTAAATGTTCTCTAAGGCTCGGTCCAGGAGCTCTAGCTTCACCGCTATCAGAGATTTTTTTACTTTTAACCATTTTTAACCTTCAACAAGTAGGAATCTAATGAAAGTATTTCTTTAACGTTAAATCAGATCAATAGATTCACAAAAATAAACTTTCAGAATTGTTTTGGAAGTTCATCAAGTCTATCGTTTTCATCTATGTCGAAGGGAATTCCTGACAGAGCCCAGGTTGTGATAGTTGGTGGCGGAATTATTGGTGCGAGTGTCGCATATCACCTTACAAAGCGTGGAATCTCAGATGTGTTAGTCCTTGAACAGGGACAACTCACTGGAGGAACTACTTGGCATGCAGCTGGTCTGGTTTCTCAACTTAAATCGACTTACTCTCTTACAAAATTGGCGACATATTCCGCGCGCTTATTTGAAGAACTGGAAACCGAAACAGACCAGGCTACGGGTTATAGAACACCGGGATCAATATCAGTTGCTGCTGATCGGGAAAGGTGGGAAGAGCTTAAAAGAGGTATATCTATGGCTTCAACAGTAGGCGTAGAAATTCGTGAAATAGAAATGGATGAATTAAGTGAATTCTGGCCATTGGTAAAAACTGATGATCTGGTTGGAGCCCTCTATATCCCAGATGATGGCGTAACTTCTCCGGTAGACACGACAATGGCTCTCATCAAAGGAGCACGTAACGGGGGTGCCCAAGTTTTTGAAGGAGTATGTGTTAAATCCTTAATAAAGAAAAATGGTTTTTGCACAGGTGTTGAAACCGAAGATGGTCTGAAAATTGAAGCTGAAAATGTTGTACTAGCAGGCGGAATGTGGACCAGACAACTAGCTGAGACAATCGGAGTGAATGTTCCTTTACAGGCATGTGAGCATTTCTATATAGTTACCGAACCTTTAGATGGGGTATTGAAAGGAATGCCTACTCTCCGAGATCCAGGGAATTACACATACTTTAAGGAAGAGACAGGAAAAATAATGGCGGGATTTTTTGAACCCCGTGCAAAAATTTGGAAACTAGATGGGATACCAAAAGATTTTTCTTTTGGAACTCTCCCTGAAGATTGGGACCATATAGGTCCAATATTTGAAGCTGCTTGTAGTCGCGTTCCTGCTTTAGCTGATGCCGGTATTCAACTTTTTTTTAATGGCCCTGAAGCCTTCACTCCTGATGGAACTTTTTATTTAGGACAATCTCCCGAAGTGGAAAGATGTTTTGTTGCATCTGGTTTCAACTCTGTCGGAATTCAAAGCGCTGGAGGCGTTGGGTGGGTTCTTGCAGACTGGATAATCGACGGTCAAGCACCTATGGATCTAACAAGTGTGGATATTTCACGTTCATTTAACTTCCAAAGCGATCTTTCTTATCTTGAAGATCGAATTTCCGAATCTCTCGGTCTTTTATATGCAATGCATTGGCCTTTTAGACAATACGAATCAGCAAGAGGAATCAGAATTAGTGCTCTTCATGACCGCCTTGATCAAGCAGGCGCTGTCTTTGGTGAAACCGCCGGCTGGGAACGTCCTAACTGGTATGCGAATCAAGGACAAGAACGAGAGTATAAATACTCTTATGGTAAACAGAACTGGCACTCAAATATGCTTGCAGAATGCAAGGCCGTCAGGGAAACAGTTGGTGTTTTTGACCAGAGTTCTTTTGCTAAATTTTCTGTAAAAGGTACTGACGCTTTAGAGGTTCTAAATGTGCTCAGCGCAAATCAAATAGATGTCGAACCAGGTCGGGGTGTTTACACTCAATGGCTCAATAAGCGGGGTGGCATTGAAGCTGATTTAACAGTTAACAGGATTGAGGAAAATGAATTTTTAGTTGTGACCTCGGCTGCTTCTCAAACTAGAGATTGGTCATGGTTGACAAGGGCTGCAAAAGAAAGATCGTTAACAATTGAAGATGTCACTGACGATTTTTCTGTCATAGGTGTTATGGGTCCCCAAGCTCGGGATACGTTGCAGCCTGTTGTCTCTGCTGATTTGTCGAATAAAAACTTTCCTTTCGGAAATTTTAAAAAAATCGAACTAGCAGGAATTGAATGTCTGGCTTTGCGTATGAGTTATGTGGGAGAACTCGGATGGGAAATATACGTACCGATTACTAGCTCACTAAATGTTTTTGACGAAATTATGAGATCTGGCACTAATTACGGGATTTGTCTTGCTGGCTACCATGCTATGAACTCTTTAAGGCTGGAATCAGGTTACAGACATTGGGGTCATGATATTACTGCTGCAGATACCCCGCTTGAGGCCGGTCTCGGATTTGCGGTGGCCTGGGATAAACCTTGCGGATTTATTGGGAGAGATGCTCTGATAGCCCAACGGGATGAGGAACGTGTAAAAAGATTAATCCAGTTCAGGATAGAAGACCAAGAAATTTTAAGTTATCACGATGACCCTATTTTTAGAGATGGAGAACTGGTAGGTACAACAACCGGGGGAATGTGGAGTTATACGGAAGATAAATGCCTAACTATGGGATATGTGAACAATAAAGACGGTGTATCCAAATCCTGGATTGAATCGGGGAATTGGGAAATTGAAATAGCAACGCATCGTTTGGACGTAACACCATCGATAAAAAGTTTCTATGATCCAAATAAGGAAAAAATTCGCATATAAGAAAACCTCTAAAACCTAGGGACAGAATAATGAAAGAAGAGTACCAAGTCGTAATTGTTGGTGGTGGTGCGATGGGAGTCGGACTGATGTACCACCTGGCGCACGAAGGTTGGACTGACGTGCTGCTTGTAGAAAAAGGAGAGCTTACCTCTGGTTCTACATGGCATGCAGCAGGCTTAGTGCCACATTTTATTGGCAGCCTTAATATGGCAAAAGTCCATGCTGAGGCGCCAAAATTGTATGCAGAACTTGAAGATGAAACTGGACTTAGTGCGGGATGGCATCCCACAGGAGCAATTCGCTTAGCTTTATCTGATAATGAGGTTGATTGGTTTCGTTATGTGAACGGCATGTTGGACCTTGTAGGAGTTGAAAGTTACCTTATTTCTCCGAAAGAAATACTAGATCATCATCCTTTATTGGACGTTAGTGATGTGAAACTTGGCTTTTGGACTCCAAATGACGGTTGGAGCGATCCGAGCAGCTCAACTAATGCAATGGCTAAAGGAGCTCGTCAACTTGGTGCAGAAGTTGCGCGCCATACTCTAGTAACAGATATGAATCTTTTACCTGACGGTCGATGGGAAATTTTGACCAATAAAGGTGCAGTCATTGCCGAACATGTCGTAAATGCCGCTGGTTGCTATGCACCCCAACTGGGTGAAATGGTTGGTTATGAAGTTCCTATAGTTTCTGTGATACATCAATATTTGGTTACCGAAGCTATTCCTGAAATAGCAGAATTGAATTTTGATCTTCCAGTAATCCGAGATCCTAGAGCGTCCTGTTATTACAGAAGGGAGATAGATGGCCTGGTCGTAGGACCTTACGAACGTGAAGGGGCTGAAGTTTATGGAGTTGACGGAATTGATTGGGATCTTCATTTTTACCTGACGCCACCAAATCACGATGTGTTGTTGCCTTGGCTTGAACTTGCAGCACAAAGAATTCCTGTTTTCGCAGATGCTGGAATACATACAACTGTTTCTGGTCCAATTACTCACACTCCAGACTCGGGATATCTAATGGGTCCAGCTCCAGGATTAAAAAATTATTGGGTTTGTTCAGGTGCATCCATAGGTGTTACTCAAGGACCTGGTGCGGGGAAATATTTGGCTCAATGGATGGTTCATGGTCAGACAGAAATAAACGTTGCAGAAATGGACCCGCGTAGATTTGGTCCTCATACTTACCCGAAAGGAGAGTATGCAAGTGCCAAAGCAATTGATGAATTTCACGAAATGTATCAGGTCCGTCCTCCTGGTGAACAACGTTTTGCCGGTCGACCGATTAAAAAAACTCCTGTCTATGAGAAGTTTGATGATCTGAGTGCTCAGTGGATGGAAATTTTTGGTTGGGAAAGACCTCAATATTTTGGTGAACCTGAAAATCATTCATTTAGGCGCTCAAATGCTTTCGAAATAGTTGGACAAGAATGTCGGAGTGTTCGTGAAAATGTAGGGATTGCTGACCTAACTGCATTTACAAAAATCGAGGTAACCGGTAAAGATGCTTCTAGTTTGTTAGATCGGTTATCAGCTAACAAGCTCCCTTCTAAAGATGGAGGGATGCGTCTAACTCATATGCTCACGACTCTAGGTGGAATCGAGTGTGAAATGACTATCACCCGGTTAAGTTCAGAACGTTTTTATTTGAACAGTTCGATAATGGGAGAACTCCACGATTTGGACTGGCTTAAACAACATGTTGGTGATGACGAAGAGATTTTTTTTAGCGATGTTACTGATGAAATCGCTATTCTGGCGGTTAGCGGACCACTAGCTCGGGATGTCTTACAACCTCTGACTACAACAGATCTTTCGAATAATTCTTTTCCTTGGTTGACAGGTCAAGAAATTAACATCGCGAGTGTGCCTTGTATAGCACTCAGAGTTAGTTATGTTGGCGAATTAGGCTGGGAGTTGCACCACCCAATTGACCAGATGCTTGATCTTTACGATGCTTTAATTAAGTCTGGTGCTCCACACAATTTGCGCCATTACGGATCTTACGCGATGAATGCTATGAGAATAGAAAAAGCTTATAAAGCTTGGGGTTCAGAATTAACTACTGAAATTACTCCGATTGAAGCGCGTTTAGAAAGGTTCGTTGACCTGTCTCGTGATTTCTTAGGCTCCGACATGGTAAATAAAAAACAATCTGAAGAACTTGACATGGTACTTGTCTACTGTGAAGTTGAAACGAATGATACTGATTGTCGAGGTAATGAACCTATCTACAATGGTGACAGTTTGGTTGGTCTAACAACTAGTGGAACATGGAGTCATACCACCGGTAAAAGCGTCGCTTTTGCCTATGTATCACCAGAACTGGAACAGCCTGGATCTGTTTTTGAAATTGAAATCATGAACGAAAGATGTCGTGCTACCGTTTTAAATGAAGCGGTTGTTGATCCGTTTAATGAAAAAATTAAAAAGTAAATGAACGAAGAAATTCCTGCAAAAAGAGCCGGTGGACGCAGTGCACGAATAGCTAAACGTTCAAGCCCACCCTCACCAGAATCAAGAGCTGTTAAACCAGGTTTATCAGGAGGCGCTTTTCAACCTCTAAGTACTTCGCAGATGGAAAAGATTTTTGATTCCGCCCTTAAACTTCTTGAAGAAGTAGGTATGGCACAAGCTATCCCTGAATTCGTTGATCTAGTTACCTCTAATGGCGGGACTTTCACTTCGGAAGAACGTCTTTTGTTTCCTAAAGACCTAGTTCATTCGATGATTGATGCTGCTGCTAAGGAATTCACTCTTTATGGTTTTGATGAAAAACACAATCTCGAAATAGGAAGCGACCGCGTTCATTTTTCTACTGGTGGTGCTGCTGTTCTGATGCTCGATCATGAAACATCTAGTTTTCGAGATAGTCAGCTTAAAGACATTTTTAATATAGGAAGAGTGATTGAAAAATCAGACAACATCCATTTATACGTTAGAACTGTCGTAGCGCGTGACATGGAGTCCTCTAGAGAATTAGATTTCAATACCGCATACGCGGCGATGATTAGCACGACAAAACCTATAGGTACTTCTTTCTTTCATCCTGACAATGTTCACGAAATTTCCAAAATGTTCAATATAGCACTTACAGGAAATCCAGATTCTGATGAATTCCGTAAACGTCCCTTTTGTATTGCTAATAATACGTTTGTTGTTCCACCTCTTAGATTCGCGGAAGAATCGACTCTTTGTATGGCTGAACAAGTACGTGTTGGAATGCCAATAAACTTGCTTTCGGCTGGACAAGCCGGTGCCACTTCTCCAGCTACTCTTGCTGGATCACTCACGCAAGCTCTTGCAGAATGTCTTGCAGCTTTAACTTGTGTAAATTTGTTATCCCCTGGACATCCTTGCACTATGGGAATGTGGCCCTTTGTATCTGACTTGCGAACAGGAGCTATGTCAGGTGGTTCAGGTGAAGAAGCAATTCTTAATGCAGCAGCTGCACAACTCATCAACTGGATAGGTCTACCTTCTGGAGTCGCCGCTGGGATGGCTGATTCAAAATTGCCTGACAATCAAGCTGGTCACGAAAAAGGAACAACAGTTACTCTCGCAGCTCAAGCGGGTGCAAATATAGTTTTCGAATCAGCTGGAATGCTAGCTTCTTTACTTTCTTGCTCATTAGAAGCAATAGTTATTGATAATGACATGTTGGGTTCAATTGCGCGTACAGTGCGTGGGATCGAAGTCGATGATGGATCTGTTGCAATTGAAGTAATAAAAGACGTTATTGAAGGACCCGGTCATTTTTTAGGCCACCCTCAGACTCTTAATGTTATGCAAACCGAGTACGTCTACCCTCTGGTTGGTGACCGTTTAAGCCCTGACGATTGGAAAGATGCAGGTTCCTTAGATGTTAGAGAAAGAGCTAATTCAAAAGTTCTAGAAATTTTGAGTGAACCTTTACCATCACACATTTCAGCTGCTGCAGATTCGTTGATAAGAGAAATGTTTCCTATACGTTTAATCTTGGAAGACTAATTCAAGGATAATTTGAGAGCTTCTACCGGATTAATGTAATCCAAGCCGTGAACTTCAGCTACCGCTGGTTCACAAACCTTTCCGGCGCAAACATTCAAGCCTTTTAAAAAATTCGAATTTGAAATCAAAGCCTCTTTAACACCTTCACTCGCCAAAGCAATCACATAAGGGAGAATTGTATTTGTAAGGGAAATTGTTGCAGTCCGAGGAACAGCTCCCGGCATATTTGCTACGCAATAGTGAATCACTTCATCTATAACAAAAGTTGGATCCGAATGAGTTGTCGGATGTGCTGTTTCTACACATCCTCCCTGATCGATAGCTACATCAACTATCACAGAGCCTGCTTTCATTTCAGAGACCATTTCTTTGTTAACCAGTTTAGGTGCTTTTGCTCCTGGCAATAAAACTGCACCAATTGTCAAATCTGATTTTAGAACCTCCGATACAAGAGCATCTTGATCTGAAAAAACAGTCTTGACTTTGCCAGAATATTTCTTATCTATTGAGTCGAGAACACCTTGATCTCGGTCCAAAACTACTACTTCGGCGCCCATTCCCACTGCAATTTGTACAGCATTACTTCCAACAACACCGCATCCAATCACTGCTACCCTGCCTGGCTCTGCTCCAGGTGCTCCTGCAAGTAAAACACCTTCACCACCTTGTTTTGCTTCCAAACAGTGAGCGCCCGCTTGTATAGACATTCTGCCTGCAATCGCCGACATAGGGGTCAAAAGAGGTAGAGAACCTTGATCATCAGTTACTGTCTCGAATGCTATACATGTTGCGTTTGATGAAATAAGGTCATCTGTCTGCGATTTATCAGCTGATAGATGCAAATAAGTAAATATTGTGTGCTCGGGTGTTAACAATTTGCGTTCGCGCTCTTGGGGCTCTTTAACTTTAATAATGAGTTTGGATTCTTTGAAAACTTCTTCTGCTGTATCAAGGATCTTCGCTCCAGCTTTTTCATATTGGCTATTATCAAAGCCAGCTCCTTCACCAGCGGTAGATTGAACAAACACTTGATTCCCGTTACCGACAATCTGCTCAACTGCCGACGGAGTTAAAGAAACACGCTTCTCATCGGTTTTTATCTCTTTAGGTATACCGATTATTGTGCTTGTCATAGCTTTAATTACCTTTATCAGAATCGAAGTCCATATTCTCACAGAAGACGATTAGAAAACAAAATTGTTATTAACAAAAGTTTAGGAGTGCCATGATCAACGGAATTCACCATGTTGCTATTTCAACACCTGATCTGAACAGGCTAGTTGATTTCTATAAAAATGTACTTGGGTTTGAAATCGTCTACGAAACCTCTTGGGAAAATAGAGAGGTAATTGACAAAATTGTTGGTCTGAAAAACTCTGCCGCACGTTCGGTTATGCTCAGAGCTCACAACACTCATATTGAACTCTTCGAATATTCTGCTCCTGAACCTGTTAGTGGAGATCCGAATCGACCTGTTTGTGATCACGGTTACACACATCTATGTTTTGACGTAAAAGACATAGATGTTGAATACGAAAGACTTGTGAATGCAGGTGTCAAATTCCATACTCCTCCCCCGAAAAGTGATCAGTTAGGAGGAGGGAAAATTAGAGCTACATATGGTCGTGACCCAGATGGAAATGTAATTGAACTTCAAGAGGTACTTGATCCAAATAGTCAAATTAGGTTATATAAATGAGGAGTGGAAATGACTGATTACGTAAATGCAGAAAAGCAAATAACTGACTGTCTTCTTTCCTACACCAGAGGAATAGACCGATTAGACCCAGAAGCAATAATAGCCGCTTTCCATCCAGGAGCTTTGCTGGAGGGTTATCAACCAGATGCACTTGTGCCGATTGAAGATTTCGCTCTTCCAGTTGTTGAAAGATTGAAAAAAAGATACTCCTCTACTCAACATCGACTATCAAATACAAAAATAGATTTCAAAGGCAACGAAGCAATTGCCGAGTCTTACATTCTTGCTTATCATGTTCAACCAGCAGACGATGAAAACCCTGAAAGGTTGTGGACTTTTAGCGGAAGATATATTGACTATTTCGAAAATCGAAATGAAGAATGGCGGATTGCGAAACGTTTCCTAAGAGCTGATTGGACAAAAATCGAAAATATTGATGAGAAAATGCCAAATAAGTTTATTTTGGGATCCCGAGATAAAACCGATCCTATTTATGGTCAAATTAAGAACTAATTTTGGTGCGAAGACCTGCCTGCTGGACTGTTAGCAAACATTTGTTCTGAATCAAATCCAATTCGACCGTCCGAATCGGGAATTAGTTCAATAACTACTCGACCGGGGGTGTTTAAATGTTCTACAAACGCATCCTGCTGACTTTTACTATCCGGTCTTACTTTTTCTGCTAAAGCTCTGTAAAACCAGTCGCGGGTGTTGTCGTCCTCATAAATATGCACATTTCCTCTATAGGTAACCGCCTGAGATATCCCGATATCCGTGCCTCTACTTGATACTGCAATTGAAGCTCTAGGCCTTTGCTCGAGAGCTGACACTCGTTTTCTACGTCTAGTGCATGTGAGCCAAAACTTTCCATCTTTTTTAACGTAATTCATCACGACTCCTATTGGGTCTCCGGATGAATTAGTCCACATGAGAACGCACTCGGTTTGTTTTTTGTGAAGTAATTGTTCCCGCTCTTCATCTAGAGAAAAAACTGATACATCTTCGTAATTATCTATATAGCTGTCAGTATTTTCTTTCAAGAGCACTCCAAGAAAACAAGTTGAGATTCTTTTAGTAGCGGGGGCAAGATTCGAACTTGCGACCTTCGGGTTATGAGCCCGACGAGCTACCAGACTGCTCCACCCCGCGTCGTTAGAGTATCGCGAGGTGGCCTTTGAGCCAACCAGAATCTATCTTGCGGTATAACCAGCATCAACAGGAACTATGGAACCAGTTATGTAACTAGATCTTTCTGAAGCCAAAAATAGTACCACTTCTGCAACTTCTTCCGGTTCTGCCAATCGTTTTATTGGAATCGTGTCATCAGCTAATTTCTGCAGTTCATCAACTGTTGGCGGTTTTTCTCTACCAGATCTAATCATTGGAGTGTTCACTTCACCTGGCGCTACTGCATTCACCCTGATCCCGTCTTCGGCATGTTCTAGAGCTAAGGCTTTCGTTAATTGATGCACCGCCCCTTTTGAAACGCAATATGCAGTTACTCCAGATCCTGCGACGTTCCCCCATATGGAACCGAAATTGACTATCACTCCAGACTTGTTATTAACCATGTGACGCAATGCCGAACGACACATAAAAAAAACACCATCAACATTTACTTGCATGATTCTCGACCAGTTTTCATCATTTGTATTTAAAGCATCTGCACGCAAAATAATTCCAGCAGCATTAATCAAAATGTCAATCTGGCCTTCGTTCCTGACAATTGAATCAATTGTTTGGTCGCAGAATTCTGAGTTTGAAACATCGCCGATAAACACTTCTGAACCGGTCTTTTTGGCGACTTCCTTGGCGCCTCCTTTGTCGATATCAATCAGTTTTACTTTCGCTCCAGATGCGGCTAAAGCCTCTATGGTCGCCGCTCCCATTCCTGAAGATCCACCAGTTACTACCGCTACTTTGTCTGTAAAAATCATTTTGATGACCTTGGAACAAACTGCATCCCGCCATAAGTTTGTTCTGTAGGTTGAAGTTCGATTCGATTAACATTTACATGTTGGGGGACATTCAGCGCATAGACGACTGCTTGTGATACATCTTCACTTGTTACTTCCGTAATCCCAGAATCTTTTTTATTTTCAATAAGCTCAGGATCATCCAACGCTGCATCGTAGAACTCTGTACTTACTCGACCAGGACAAATTTCAGTGACACGAACGCCGGTACCTTGAAGCTCTAAACGCAGATCCATTGACAAAACATGCATAGCTCCTTTGGTTGCCCCATAAAGAGATGAAGCTAGGGGGTATAAACCTGCCATAGAACCAATATTTATAAGGTGTCCCTTTTTACGTCTAATCATGCCTGGTAGAACTGCTTTTGCAGCGTGCACCGCAGCTTTCACATTCGTATCAATGGTCGTCTCGATATCTTCAAAATTTGCTTCTGCTAATTGACCGTACCCTCTCCCTACACCAGCGTTGTTTATCAGAACATCAACTTCGATTTTTTCTAATAAGTCAACAAATTCTCTGGAATTGCAAACATCCATACTGTGCACTAAACAATTTGTAGTTGAAGCTAGATTTTCTAATCGTTCTGTTCTTCGAGCAATTGCGTGGACATTAAGACCTTCTTGACTGAGGCATCGCGCAATAGCTTCTCCGATTCCGCTCGAGGCTCCTGTTACCACAACATTCTTATAATTATCAATTGTCATTCCTAATAACCGTAGAGGTGAAAAAGGAATCCAGCAATAAGCAACTTTACGAACCTTTCAATGTTTTCGGTTATGGAAACTTATATTGCAGAGTAGGTACTACGATTTAACCGTGGGGAAAAAATCAAACAGATTCAGAACCTCTTCTGAAAACGCTAATTTTGAAATTCCGGATGACACAAATCAGGTCTTACTTGACTTAGTCAACGGAATTCGTAATCTTGAAGACAGGGTTTCAGTGTTAGAACAGAATTTTAATGTTCTCGGGAATACTGCTTCTTCAGCTGATGAAGATGCGATATTAGAAACTCAACTTCATGTTGCAAGACTTTCAGCTGAACTTTCCCGTTTGACTATAGAGCTAAGAGGAAAAATTTCTGTTTTAAGTGTTAACGCCGGAATGGAATTCGAGGAAGAGTCAATGTCTCCTGCGCTCGACGGTGACGAAGCTTTTAATGACCTTGCTGCAGACTCGCCTGTGAGAAAACAAAATGATAAAAAAACTGGTGGTTGGCAACCTTTGAATTGAATTTCTTAATCAGGAAGCTTCATTGGATAGAACATCAACTAGTTCTTGGATCTGAGCTTGTAAACGACCAAATTCTTCCCAATCTGCAGGGTTGCCAGACAGAGCTGAAGCTGAAGCTTTTTGTAAGCGATCTATTTCAGAAATGATTGTTGCTACGTCTCCGGAAATATCAGAGGAATCAATCGTGGATGGTGATTCACTTGGAAGATCATCTTGGTCTACATCAATTTCTATTTTAGAAGTATTTCCCGCACCTATTCCGTCAAATAACTCTGATAGAGAAGAGTTTGTAAGGATTTCAAGTGCATCCTGTAGTGAGTCAGCCATAACTACGTCTTCCCCTACAGCTACAATCACCTGAACTAACTCTGGAACTGTACTATCACCTTCAGCTTGCACATAAAGAGGTCTAACGTAAAGTATTGAGTCTTCGATGGGTACTAGTAATAATTCTCCAAATAAGACTGTTGAACCACGCTGACTTAATAAAGTTTGAAGACTCGCTACTTCTTCATCATTTCGGATTCTTTCTTCAGCCAGAGCTGGACCATCAAAGTTTGATGAAGGCGGTCTATATACAGCTAGTTTTCCGTAGTTTTCTTTATCGCTTCTTCCGACAATAAAGGCTGCAAGCTCCTTGCGTGTATCTTCCTCATCAAGAGGGACAAAAGCCCGTAATATGACATATTCCGCATTCTCTGAATCGGGCAATTCGACGATTGTTCTATACGGAGACATTCGCATATCTCGGCTGCCAATTCGAATACCTTGTTCATTTACGATGGCTAAATTCGCTGCTCCTTCTCCAGTTCTTCCTGGGTCTTGTGAAACTGCCCACTCTGCTGCTCGTTGATAAAAATTCTCTGTGTCTTCTACATGATATTTACCCCAAAGTTCTGTTTGAATTCGGAATAAATCCTCCGGGTAACGGATGTGGTCAAATAAAGAGGCAGGCATTTCATCCATTGGTTTAAACAAACCTTCAAAAGCCTTTTGATAGGCCGTGATTAGTGGGTCTTCCAAATCGACCACATAAAAAACGACTTCTCCTGTGAAAGCATCAACTGTCGCCTTTACTGAATTTCTAACATAATTAAAATCGTGACGTAATCCGCTTTTTCTCGGAAGCTCAGCGACCGGTGCATTTTGAGCATAAGGATAACGATCTGTTGTTGTGTAGCCATCTACCACATAAATAATGCGACCTTTGTGCAGTACGGGGTAAGGGTCAGCATCAAAATGTAAGAAAGGCGCTAATTTTTCCACCCTGCCACGTACATCTCTAACGAACATAACTTTGGAATCTTCAGTTACAAAATTTGAAATGAGAGGTTCAATTTGACCAAACCTCAAAGCAAAAGCGAGCCTCCGGAATAAAGATCCCATCTCAACTCCGCCTTCACCACCCAAATCTTCATATCGGACTGCGAGTGTCTGTTGATTTTCATCAGTAAAATCGACCTCATTACGACTCGCTCCGAGGACTGCGTAGCCTTCCAAATTTTCACCTACATATATTTGAGGACGATCAAGAACCACATCCATTGATTCGTCAATCGCTACTGGCAAATCACCAATCAAGAAATCAGGGTCACCAGATCCTTTAACTCTTGAAACAGGTGCTAGAGCAAGTCCGTAACCATGTGTGAAAGCAACATGTTGATTCTCCCAAGAGCGCGTTTCGTTCAAATTAAGCTCTCTTGCTCCGAGTAGTACCTGAGTCGTTTCTCCGTTGACTTCATAACGGTCGGTGTCCAAAACGTCGGAAAATCTATAAAATTCTCTTTCCCCTTGCAGACGATCAAAAGTAGCTTGAACAACAAGTGGGTCCAATATTCTAATATTTCTGACTGTCTCAGAATTATTTCTCAAGTCATCTGCAGTAACACTATTATCAAAATCGGTTAACTGGATCTCATCAATTGAACCCAATCCATAAGCTTCTCTTGTGGCAAGAATGTTCCTCTCTATGTATGGAGCTTCTTTTTCAGACTCTGCTGGTTCAACACGAAAATTTTGTATAACTGCCGGATAAATGCTTCCCACAATAACTGCGACAAATGCCCACAAGCCGACGGCAAGTGCTGGTAAAACCCATCCCCGTCGTCGGATATTTACGACTAGGAGAATTACTGCCAATAAAGAAATGAGAATTAGCAAGTTCGTAGCTGGCAGTTGAGCTTTTACATCTGTATAAGTAGCTCCATCAACCGCGCCTCTGCTAGATGTTGTCAGCTCATATCTTGCTAACCAGTAATTTGCCGCACGAACTAAAGCTATAAACGCGAGTAGTACAGATAAGTGCGCTTTGACCTGAGGACTTACACGCTCTCCGGTAGTCTGGAACCTGATTCCACCGTTGAGATAGTGAGTTATAGCGGTGAAAATTAACGTAATTAAAAGGGTGCCAAAAACCCAATCAACCACAAAATTATAAAAAGGCAATTGGAAAATATAAAAACCTATGTCTTTTTCAAACTGAGCGTCACTTACACCTACATCAACTCTGTTTGTAAATAAAAGCCAGTCTTGCCACTTATCCGAGACTCTCAATCCAGCTATAAAAGCGCAAAATAATGAAAAAAGGATCCTTAAAAGTCGATCTCTTTTACCTACGAAAGTGTGATAGTGAACAAGCAGATCTTCCTCTGGTCCCGCTGGTCTTATTCTCGGAGCTAAACGCTGAGCGATTGTTAAGTTCCCGAAAAAGATTAAGAAAAACAAAAACATAAATAGCAATACGAGAACCACTTGAGCTCCGAAAACTGCTTTAAAGACATCGCCTTGACCGAGAGAGTCAAACCATAAAAAATCTGTATAGAAACCAGCTAATCCTCTTAACGACATGAGTAGAAGGAGACCTATTGCAATTACGCCAAAAATGATTAACCTAATTCGTCCTACAGGACTGCGTCGACCACGACGTGGTAAAACTCTTGGTCTCGGTGGTGGGGCATCTTCAGGCTGCATAGTTAATTTCTTCCTTTACTCACAGCACTAACTCTGCTCTCATTCTTTGATCTTACTGGGGTGATTATTGAGGGATGCATGCGGAAAATCAGAAATTCAATATTTTGGCAACTGTAAAGAATCTCCATTACCGCCCAACTGGGCAAGAACCTGCAAAGCATCGTCTAAATCTGAAACCCCTTCTATTCTCATTTCACCTGCATGCTTTATGGCTTTATCAAAAGAATTCTCAGGAACTAAAAACAAATCCATCCCAGCTTCTCGCGCAGTAATCGTTTTTTGCTCGACTCCTCCAATAGGTCCTATATTACCTTCCAAATCTATTGTCCCTGTAGTTGCAATCTGCAATCCCCCAGTCAGTTCTCCTGGAGTTAGGACATCTAATACAGCTAGAGTGAGTGCTAATCCGGCCGAATTGCCTCCAATTCTGCCTGTGTTAACCAAAACATTAACTGGCATATCATTGTTGTCTTCCAAACGAGTCTGAGGGGAGATTCCCAGAAAAGCAACTGAGGGGTCATCCTCGCGCGAACCAAGCTGAATAGAAATTTCTCTTAAGTCAGAACCATCTATTTGCTCAACGTCAAGCTTGATTAGATCGCCGGGTTTAAATTTACGAATTTGAACAATTAAGTCTTTGTCAGTAAATACATCTTGTCCATTAACTCTGACTATGACGTCAGAAGTAGTCAAATTCCCTTTCGATGGGCCTTCTACCGCTACAATTCCTATGCCTGTTGCCTTATATGGATCCAAACCTAGATGACTTAATGCAACCGCAACTGCGGTTGATTTGGAAACTCTCATCAACTCAAAGTTAAAAGTTTGATTTTCATCTCTATTCCGTGTTCCCAAAATCGATTCTTCATCTATCAAATGAACAGAATCCTTAAATGTTCCTTCAAGAAACTCCCAACCATTTATCGAAGCGTCTTGTTTAATTGTCGTGAAATGAATTTCACCTGCAGGTTCAAAACTTTTGCCTTTTGAAACCACAATTCGACGTGATAGCTCATTTACAGATCCTGGTTTAAATGCAAAATATGGAAGTTGAACAAAAGTCATCGACATTAAGAATCCGACAAAGATAAAAAATATGATCCCTGTTTTCCATTTTTTTGAAATTTTTGTACTCATTAGACTTTCAGAACTATTAGCGCTTACCGAATCTATAAGATTCCTTAAACTTTACATTTTTTGCAAATGTATTTTTTATTCCTGAATGCAGTTCATTTAACTGTCATGATTAAATTACGACAAGACTTTTAAAGGAAATCAAATTTTTTACAAATTACGACAAATTTTAAGTTCACCTTTGCCACCAGAAGGGAAAACTGAACGCGCAATCGATAATGGATGGACACCAATTGCTAGATTAGGAGTTTGGTTTCAGCCTCCACGACGAGTAATTTCAGGTAAATCAGCAAAAATACGCTGGTGGCATAGGTTGCGATCTTTGATTCTTCTTGGAGTTTTCGTTATTTTTGGTGGAATTTTTATGGCTTCTCTCATCGGATTAATTATATTTGCTGGGGGCTTTCTTCTAGAACAGGCAATCGGTTAGTGAAGCAAAAGATTTCAAAACGCCAAGAAGCCATTCTTGCTGGTTTCTCTGGAAATCATAAGTTAGCAAAATCATTATTTAATGACGAAGATGCAAAAGTTAGGAGTGCTGCTCTCAGTTCATTAGAGAAACTAGGGAAACTATCAAAAGAAATCCTAAATAAAGCTATTTGTGATACTTCTTCTGAAGTCCGTAAAAGAGGAATTGAGATAATAGCAAAAAGAGACGAACCTTTACCTCTTAAGACACTTGAAGATGAAGACCCATTAGTGTTAGAAACCGCATGTTGGGCAGCTGGAGAAAAAGAAAAACCTTCTTCTGAACTTATTCGCAAACTTTGTTCAATAGCTAAAAGTCATGAAGATCAACTCTGCAGAGAGTCTGCTGTTGCAGCTCTTGGCTCAATAGGATCGCCATCAGGATTAGAAACCGTTCTTTCAGCGCTTAAAGATAAACCAGCTATACGAAGGAGGGCTGCAATTGCATTAGCTGCGTTTGACGATCCTAAAGTTGATGATGCTCTTAAAGAATCTCTAAACGACAGAGACTGGCAAGTGAGACAAATCGCTGAAGATCTACTAGATGCAAATCGAGTAATAAGTTCCGTTGAAATAGGTCCTCGACCAAATTAACTAGCGTCTAGCTTCCATGAACATTGCACGCATTGCATCAAAATCTTCAACAAGTTGACCTGCCCCTAGAACAACACATTCCATTGGCGATTCCGCATGAACTACCGGAACTCCAGTTTCAGTTGAAATCCGACTTGCTAATCCTCTTAATAAGCTTCCCCCTCCAACAAGGTTAATTCCACTAGTTAGAAGATCTTGAGCAAGTTCTGGTGGAGCTTTACCCAAGCAAGTGACTGCCGAAGCAACCATGGCTGAAACAGGTTCCTCTATAGCTGTTCTAATTTCGGTGGGTTGCAAAATAACGGTTTTTGGCATACCAGTGAACATTTCTCTACCACGTACTTCCGCCCTGCCTTCACCTGGAGTTTCTGCCGCCGATCCGACTGTCCATTTGATCTCTTCAGCTGTTCTCTCGCCTATTGCTAATCCATATTCTCTTCTTATGTAATTTTGGATTGCTGCATCGATATCAAAAGATCCGACACGTATCGCCTCTATTTCAACGATCCCTCCCAGAGAAAGCAACGCAGTTTCAGATGTCCCACCTCCTATATCAACCACCATGCTTCCATAGGCTTCACTTATTGGAAGATTGGCACCGATTGCAGCCGCTAAAGGCTGTTCAATTAATTGAGCATCTGAAGCACCTGCGCGACGGCACGCTTCAGTAACTGCACGTCTTTCAACTGGTGTTATAGCAGATGGAACACAGATAACTACTCTTGGTTTGTTGAAACGGCTTACTCCGGCTCTTTGGAGTATCAAACGAACCATTCTTTGAGTTATATCAAAATCTGTGATTGCTCCTTTACGGAGTGGACGATGAGCGACAATATGAGCGGGTGTTCTGCCAATCATATTCCAGGCATCTGAGCCCATCGCTAAAACTTCACGGGTGTTTTCATTTAAAGCAATTACAGAAGGTTCTGCTAACACTATCCCTTCGCTTCGTGCGTAAACCAAGGTGTTTGCAGTTCCAAGGTCAATAGCTAAATCTCTTGCCATATCAGTCTTCGAGCTCTGTCTGAGTTTCTAATTTTTCTTCACTTCCTATAACCCTGATCCCATCTGGATTTTGCATTCTTCTAGGCTTAGTTTGAGATGAACTTCGCAAAAGCTTTTGCAATTCACCCAAAGTTGCAGAACGATCTCTAGGACGGGTGATCAACCAAAGAATGATTGAACCTGCTACAGCGATTACTACTGTTCCTACGAGGAAAATTAAATTAGTGTTCATAGATTTTCACTATCCGGTTCAATAGAAGAACCTAATTCATCTAATTCGTTAATATGTTGCGCGTCAAGACCCCAATCTCTACCACCATCCCAAGTTTCGGACTTCCAAATGGGAACAGTTTTTTTAAGTGCGTCTATACACCACTGCCCTGCGAGAAAAGCATCTTTTCTGTGTGCTGAAGAAGTTAAAACTATTACCGCTGTTTCGCCGATTTCGAGTTTTCCAACTCTATGCAGCATCACTATCCGTTTTACCTCTGGCCAATTTAGACGAGTTTTTTCTGCAATCTTTTCTAAACGTGGTAGAGCTTGTTCTTCGTAAGACTCATAAGTTATGTCTGTGACGTTTGTGCGACCTTCAGCATGATTTCTGACATTGCCAGCAAAAAAAACGACCGCTCCACACTCGGGTTGATTGACCCATTCAAGAGCCTCGCTAACGGGAAGGGTTTGATCGTCCAAACCAATCCATGTGTCACTATTTGTCGGTGGTAAAAGCGTCATTTTGAAATCTTAAGTAGATAATAAATGTTACGCATATGGTGAGCAGAATAGCGTATGGTCGCTTATCTTTATCAACCGTTGTCATATAAGAATTTAAATTTTGTTTATGTAAAAGCGATTTCAGAAGTTTGTTCACTTTAAAAAGACGCTAAACAATTTTTTGAATCTACGATGCAAATGTGGAATTCTTTGATCCATCTAACCCAGATGATGACAATCCGTTTTCTGATATGTCGTTTTTGAATGAAATAATTAAATCTTTTTCTCAACAGGGTGGACAATCAGCTAAGCAAATTGCAATGGCTATTGCCTCTGGTGGAACAAGTGAACCCAATGTTGATCCGGTTGAACGTATCGAATTTGAGAATCTTTTGAGAGTCGCGGAACTACATGTAAATAGAGTTACAGGTTTACCTCCTTCTCGCAGCGGGTCTTTAACAGTCGAACCAGTTACTAAGGCTGGGTGGGCAACCCTCTCAATAGAAGCTCTAAAACCTTTACTTACCGGATTAGCTTCTATCGGTACGAATAATGTCGAAGAGTTAGAGGGGGTTCCTTCAGAAATTAATGAAATGATGGCTTTACTCGCACCAATGATGGCTGAGATGACAACTGGCACAATGGTTGGTCACCTTGCTGGTCGGTGTTTAGGAACATACGATCTACCAATACCTCGTGAAGGTGATCGTATTCTTCTTATTGCTCCTAACATTGACTCTTTTGGAAAAGATTGGAGTATTCCCAAAGAAGATTTAAAACTTTGGATTTGTCTTCATGAAGTCACCCTCCACACTATTTTGGGGATCCCACATGTACGTAAAAACCTAAGCGGTTTACTAACTCGACATGCTGAAAGTTTTGGTAAAGACCCTTCAATTATCCAAGATCGGTTTGGTGATATAGAGATAGGTGAAGGGTTGGAAGGTTTAGAATCTTTACAAAATATTGTGACTCCTGAAATGGTTATAGGTGCAGTTCGTTCACCTGAACAGGAAGCTCTTCTACCTTTTTTAGAAGCTCTTGTCGCTATCATCATTGGCTTTGTAGATTTCACAATGGATCAAATCGGAAATAACCTGATCTCGTCTTACTCGATGATGACTGAAGCTCTACGTAGACGACGTGTTGAAACAGGTGAGGCTGAAAGATTTGTTGAGAAAATTTTGGGTTTAAATCTGACTCAAGAACAAGTTGATCGAGGAAAATCTTTTATTGACGGAATTGTTGAAAGATCAGGTTCTGAAGGTTTGGATCGACTTTGGCTTAACGAAGAAAACTTGCCAACTCCTAGTGAAGTCGATGCCCCTGGATTGTGGTTGGCCAGGTTAGATCTGAAAATCGAAGACTAATTTTCATCTTCAGCGTTTCTAGTCCAAAAACCCAGTTGTCCATCTGGTTTCTGTGGTTCTTCAGGTGTGATTATTCTTTCCACACGTCTGGCTTCTCTTGTACGTGGTAGATAAAAAACAAGACCTGCTCCTACGCCTAATGCCATTGTAAAATAGCCAACTTGTATTGGAAGCATCGCTATCAGTAAAGCTACGAGTGATCCAAAAGCCCAACTTAGTTGGAATCTTCCTTCAAATGAAGCGAAAGATCTTCCATGGTTTGCGTCGGGTGCATCTCTTTGCACAAGAGAATCAAATGCTAGTTTTGCCGATCCTGCAGAAATAGCTAAAACTAAAGAAACAACCATGGCCCCAGATATTGATGGAAGCCAAGAAGCTGAGGCTGTCCCCGCAAAAGCGATAAAAAGAACACCTGAAATTATTCTTTCCTCTACCATCATCTTTCTTAGTCGTGGTGCTATGCGTGCTCCCAGAAGAGCGCCTCCACTTGCGCACGCTAAAACTGCACCAAAGTGCCAGACTGGAGCGCCGGGAGTTCCAAGGACTTCCTGATCTCTGATCACTCCGATGGCTACTCCTGATGCGCGACCTGAGCCTTCCATAGGTACACCTTCTTCACCTCCGCGAAATTCGAATGCGAGTAGAAAAGTCATAAATCCAACAGCAGCTCTCAATATCGCCATTGCTGCCGCGGCATTTATTATTCCCGCCGAACGAAGATCGATTTTTTCTCCCTGTGTTACTGGATTAGGCGCAACAGTAATGCGCGGTAGTTGAACTGCTGATATCAAAGTCAAAGTGAATGCAATAACGGCAACTTTTGCAGGCCAGGACGATCCCACTAAAAGAGCCAACCCTCCAATCGATGCTCCTAAAAAACTTCCAACTGCACTAAGAAGTGCCAATTTTGAATTTGCTTCTACTAGGTCTCTTTCTGAGCTAACTAATTTCGGGACCATGGCACTTTTCGCCACTGAATAAGCTTTTTGAAATACAAGAATCCCAAAAGCTATTGGAAACAGGGCAAAACTATCGATATATAAAGCTAAAAGTGTTGCTAAAACTGCGCGAGCCAACAAAGTAATGAGAATCATTGTTCGTCTGCCTCCCGAAATCCGATCCATGAATGGCCCGATTAAAGGTGTAACTATGGCGAAAGGTGCAATAGTTAGGAGAAGATATAAAGCTATTTTCGGTCGTGCAGAATCTGGATCGAGGAAAAAAAGAGAACCTGCTAATGCAACTGCGATCATGGCATCGGATGCTGCACCTGAAAGATGCGTTAAAGCCATTCTTGTAAACGAACTAAGTGGTGGTTTGTTTTCCTTAGTGTTCACAGTCTCAGGTTACGTCAATTTGAGCTAGTTAATCTCGCACTTGATAGATGACCTATTCCCATTCCCCAGTTGGTATTTCAATAATTGCTTCTCGAAGCGCTTCAAGTACCGTAACTGTTGCAAAACCTTTATCTAAAAGAGCCGAGTCACTTTCTTCAGAAACAGGGTCATCACATGGTTCAAGTTCGATATTTATCCCATTTGGATCTCTAGAAGTGATGACTGTTTGCACCCTTCCTATGTGAGCTAAATCGGCTTGCCTGAATCCAACAACTTCTTCTAAAGGTTTGTTAGGAATGTTTAAATTGAGCATTGTTAAATCTGGAGCTGAAATGAGCCACTCAAGAGGTTTAAC
>CEUZ01163278.1_pt1 | contig 54056 bp, 52 predicted proteins | sample 361511 | NCBI WGS metagenome assembly CEUZ01 (sample SAMEA2622822, study PRJEB7988) | marine metagenome | biome: marine biome (ENVO:00000447); feature: surface water layer (ENVO:00002042); material: "saline water (ENVO:00002010), including plankton (ENVO:xxxxxxxx)" | depth 5 m
TCAACTTGGAAATCTATAACCACAGGAAAAAGCGGAATAAAAAAAATTTCATCATTTGACACAGAGAATTTCCAAACAAAAATTGCTGCTGAAATAACAGATTTTTCACCCGATGATATTTTAGGACGCAAGTTTGCAAGCCGGTTAGACAGATTTGCTCAGTTTGCTTGTGTTACTGCAAAGGAAGCAATAAAGGATTCTGGAATATATCTTGATGCAGTTGATTTAGAAAGATTTGCAGTCTTAATAGGAAGTGGAATAGGAGGTATAAAAACGCTAAGTGATCAATACAGTGTTTTATCGGAAAAAGGACCATCAAGGATAAGCCCCTTTCTTGTTCCAATGATGCTTTCAGATATGGCTTCAGGTCAAGTATCCATGATGTTAGGAACTAAAGGTCCCAACTTTTCAACAGTTTCTGCGTGTGCATCGGCTGCTGATTCTATTGGTCAAGGATTACATATGATAAGAAGAGGTGAGGCTGATATTGTTCTTGCTGGAGGAAGCGAAGCAGCAATCTGTCCTATTGGTATTGCAGGCTTTAATTCTGCAAGAGCATTATCAACAAATAATGATAATCCTAAAGAAGCATCAAGGCCTTTTGACGCAAAAAGAGATGGATTCGTACTGGGAGAAGGTGCTGGACTAATTGTATTGGAAGAAGAAGAACATGCAATCAAGAGAGGAGCAACAATAATATGTGAGTTATCAGGATATGGGGCAACTTCTGATGCTCACCATGTAACACAACCTCATCCTGAAGGAGAAGGAGCATCTAAAGCAATGGATATTGCGATCAGTGATGCAGGTATAGAGAAAGAAAAGGTAGCATATATAAATGCTCATGGAACATCCACTCAATTAAATGATAAATTTGAAACAATAGCTATAAAAAAATCTTTCGGTTCTCATGCTAAAAAATTAAAAATTTCGTCCACAAAATCTATGACTGGTCATTTACTAGGAGCAGCTGGAGGCATTGAGGCAGCATTTACCTGCCTAGCAATAAATGAAAAAGTAGTACCTCCTACCATTAATTTATTGAACCCTGATCCAGAATGTGATCTAGATTATGTAGCCAATCATGCATTAAAAGGGAATGTTCCTGCAGCTATTTCAAACTCTCTTGGTTTTGGAGGGCATAATGCTTCTTTACTATTTCAAGATTATCCAAATCAATAATGATTTATGAGAATGAAAATTATAATATTATTATTGATGACAATAATATAGATCCTTCAAATTTATCAAACCCAAAAATCTTAAAAATTATTTTACATAATAGAAATGTATCTGATGATAAAGTAAGTGATTTTCTACATAATTGTAATATCGATAAAATTAATCCTTATGAATTTCCTGACATGGAAAAATCTATTGAAATAATTTCTGATTTTATAAATCAAGGGAAAAAAATTGGAGTTTATGGCGACTTTGATGCAGATGGACTTACAGGAACTGCAATACTAATTGAAACAATTGAAAATTTAGGTGGAGTCGCTAAACCATTTATACCTCACCGTGAGGAAGAAGGACATGGAATTTCAAAAAATGGATTAATGAGCCTAATTGATTTTGGTTGTGAACTGATAATAACTGTTGATACTGGAACAAACTCTTTTGACTTAATAGAAAAAATAATCGATGAAAAGAAGATTAATTTCATAATTACAGATCATCATATTCCTGAAAAAAATTCTTTTAGTTACCCAATTTTAAATCCTGTTTTAGATAAAAATATTACTGATTACTCTGGTGCAGGAGTTGCTTGGATTTTGGCTAAAGCAATTTATCAACACTTCGATAAACCTATGAAAGAAGGATTAACATCTCTTGCAACAATTGGTACAGTAGCTGATGTCGCCCCCCTTCTAAAAAATAATAGAATAATAGTAAAAAACGGACTAGTCGAAATAAGCAAATCAAAAAATTTTGCTATAAGTGCATTAAACAATATTTCAGGGAAAAAATTCTTTTTTGAGCCTCCTGAAACAGAATATATTTCCTTTTCTTTAGCTCCAAGAATTAATACTCCTGGAAGAATTTCTGATGCCTACACTTCTTTAAATTTGTTAACCGCTAAAACATCAAAAATTGCTCATAACATTTCACAAAAAATAGAACAAATGAATAATAAAAGAAAATCTTTATCATTAGAATTATGGGAAAAAAAACAGGAAGAAATAGAATCTCAAAAAAACCTTCCAATAATATTTTTAGACTGTAGTGGCTATCCTTTGGGTTTGCTTGGTCCGTTAGCAGGAAGATTAGTAGATGACTTATCAAAACCTGTATTTTGTTTTGCTAAAAAAGAAAATTTATATAAGTTTTCTTCTAGATCAAATGAATCATATAATTTATTCAATTCCTTATCAAAACTTGAAAAATATTTCATTAACTTTGGAGGTCATTCATTAGCAGCAGGTTTCTCAATAAAATCAAATGACTACAAAGACTTTTATAAAGAAATAATAGAAGCTCATGAGCTTAAGTTTCAGAAATCGAAAAAAAATTATAATGTTGATCTAGAAATTAAAATAAATTACCTCAACTATAGTTTATGGGATGAACTCAAGAAACTTTCACCATTTGGAGAAAAAAACCCTGAGCCCATTTTTTTCAGTAAAAACATAAAATTAGATAGTATTAGATCTATTGGTTCAAATAAAAATCATATTTCTGGTAAGCTATCGAATAAACAGGGATGCTTCGATTTTATAGGTTTCAACATCAAGAATCAAAACAAATTTTCAAATTCTAAAGTTAATATTCTATTTAAACTTAGAACTGACTACTGGAATGGTAAAAAACAAAAAAAAATTCAGATAATAGAAATTACAAAAGCCTAGTTTGATGGTCTTGTTTTTACTGAAATAAAAACTACTGAAACAAAAAAACAAATAATAGCTATAAAATGCGCCTCTTGCAATCCCCAAAAATATACTCTGTCTAATCTCACCCATTGTATTAAGAATCTACCAAGGCTATACCAAGCTAAATATACAAACCACAGACTACCATTCGGTTGTAACCTATTTCTAAAAACAACCAAAACTACAAGACCAATAATATCCCATATGAATTCGTAGAGAGCAGCTGGATGCACAGCTGTAGACAGATCCGAACCTAGTGGGAAATGACCATTACTCCAGCTTTCACTTCTAGTTATACATGACATTCCAGGAGAATCAGGATTTGTATAATACCAACCAAAGAAAAAATCTGTTGCTCGAGAACAATGTTCTCCATTGATAATGTCCCCTATTCTTCCAATTGCTTGAGCAGCTAATAGAGCTGGAGCTGCAAAGTCCATCAATCTTCCTATCATACTTCTATCAAGCTTTATGTATTTAGCGTATAAGACTCCTCCAAGTAAACCTCCAAGAATGCCACCCCAAAGTCCTATTCCGCCTCTCCAGATATACAAAAAATTTACGGGGTTTTCAATGTAATAATCTAGGTTATCTAAAATGTGAACAAGTCTAGCTCCAATTATTCCTCCAATAACTCCCCATGATGCTACATTAAAAATCAAATCGTCCTCTATACCATCTTTTCTCGACTGCTTTATAACTAAATAAACAGCCACAGCAACCCCTATTACCGAAAAGAAACCATGCCAAGAGAGAGAGATAATGTCTGTCTCAAAAATCATTGGGTGGAACGGTATTTTAATCATAATTTATAATATTTAATATAAGTTGGTTTGTAACAATAATATGATAAACAATAAATTTCGCTTAATAAAGAAATAATATGAGCTTAGATAGAGAATTAGAAAAATTTTATAATTATATTTCAACTGAAAAAGGATATAGTCTAAATACTCTAGATTCATATTCAAATGACCTAAAATTGCTATCAAATTATTTAGAAAGTAAAAACAAAAAAAGTTGGGAAAAAATTGAAACTTCAGATATTAATAATTATTTTTCATCAATTTCAAATAATTCAAAGACAACATTGAAAAGAAAACATGCTTCTATAAGATCTTTTTTTAAGTTTTTAGAGAATGAAAATCAAGACGTCAATAATATTTTAGAAAAAATAAAAACACCCAAAATAGGATCCCCAATTCCTAAACCTCTTTCAATAAAAGAAATAGAAAAAATAATAAATTTTAAAAATATTAATGAGGAAGATTTTACTAATACTAGTATATTTATATTGATGTATGCATCAGGTCTTAGAGTGAGTGAGGTTATTTTTGTCAAACTAGGCGAGATTGACTTGAAGCAAAAAACAATAAAAGTAACTGGAAAAGGTAATAAACAAAGAGTCTTGCCTATTTACGATGACGCTGCTAATTACATTTATAGTTATATAAATTCTGTGAGAAAAAACTTAACTAACAACCATAGCTATTCTTCAAAACTTTTTGTTAGGAAAAACTCCAAAAAAATAACACGTCAATATGTCTGGAGAAAGTTAAAGGAAAGAACTATTAAGGTTGGAATTAGTAAGAATGTTACTCCACATATGATAAGGCACAGCTTCGCTACACATCTTCTTCAGGGTGGTGCTAGTATAAGACATGTACAAGAATTCTTAGGACACAATTCTGTAGAATCAACTCAGATTTATACAAAAATACCAAATGAAAAATTAATAAAAGATTATAATCTTGCGCACCCTAGAGGAAATAAATAAAATAATATTATAAGGAGAAAAATTTTGCCGGTAATAGCTATAGAAGGTTATCTTGGATCTGGATACCAAACAATTGGTAGGTCAGTTGCTGAGAAATTAGGTATAGATTTCGTTGATCGAGTTATTCTTTCAGAAATTGCGAAAGAAATGGATAAACATCTTGCTGAAATTGTCGACTTACAAACAAAACCTGAAGAAAAATCATTCACTCAAAGAATTACTGATGGATTATTAGGAGCTTTAGAAAAATCCGCACTATCAGGTGGAGGAGCTGATCCATTCTTCGGTCATGGTATTGAAAACCTATTATCATCTCCATACAAAGATTTTCCACATAAAGAAGATTTAGTAGAAAATTTGGACTTTACTAATGCTATAAGAAAAGTAATAACAGAAATAGCAAAACAAGGAAGCGTACTTATTTTAGGAAGAGGAGCCTCAGGAGTTCTAAGAGATGATGAAACTACACTGAAAGTTGGAATTTATTGTGATTTTGATGTACGTATAAAAAAATATGCGCAAAGAGAAGGAATTACAGAGGAAGAATCTAGAAAAAAAATATTAGAATATGATGAAGGGAAAAAAAATTACTATTTGAATATTTTTCAGAAACAACCTTTAGACCCTTCAATATTTAACATAATTTTTAATTCAGAGTTACTTCCTGAAGAAGAAATAATTGATGACATTTGTGATAATGCAAAAAAATATATAAGTAAGAGAAAATAATATGCCAAAAAAGAATAAAAAAAGTAAAAAGAAGACTAAGCCTAATGTTTTTGTTCAGGCAAATAATAACGAAATAAAAAATGAAATAGTTCCTGATGAATCTACAAATGTTGTTATACCAGAAGCTGTAAATAAAAAAATTACAAACGATATAACTATAGTAAATTATTTCCCCAGTGAATTAAAAAAAATGGGTGTTATAACTACTGCAATGATAATAATATTAGGAATCCTAACAGTTTTACTTGGATAGCATAAATTCATACAAAAATAGAATTACTGAGGTCCCTAAAAAACCAGGGGTGTATATTCATTCTGATATTAATAAAAAAGCAATTTATGTTGGTAAAGCCATATCGCTCCATGACAGATTAAAATTTTATTTTTCTAACCCAAAGGATGTAACTCCAAAAGTTAGTGAGTTAATTTCTAGAATATACGATTTCGATTATATAGTCACAGATTCAGAACAAGAGGCATTATTGCTAGAAAATCAACTAATTAAGAAATATAAACCGAAGTACAATGCGAGGTTAAAGGACGATAAATCCTATCCTTATATTAAGATTACAAAATCAGAAAAATTTCCTAAAGTTCTACTAACTAGAAATCCTAATATAAATGATAAAAATAAATACTTTGGTCCTTACACATCAGTAAGTAGTGTAAGGCAAACTTTAGATTTAATATCGAAGATATTTCCTTATCGAACCTGTGATAAAAAAAATGAATATAACTCAAGAGGTTGTTTTAATCTAGAAATTGGAAGATGCTCTGAGGCTTATCATAATAATAATAAAAATATGTATGATAAAACAATTTCTAGCGTTGAAAAATTCTTATCGGGTAAAACTAAATCAATAGTAAAAAATATCAAAAAAAATATGGAGATTGCTTCAGAAGAGCAAAATTATGAAAGAGCCGCCGTTCTAAGAGATAGAATAAATGCTATTGAAAAAATGCTAGAAAGACAGAAGGTTTCAGGAATAAAGAATGAAACTTTCGATATGATTTCGTGTTTTAAGATAAAAAATGAAGGAATGATAATCGTTTTTAATATAATCCAAGGAAGCCTTTTAGCTCATGAAAAATTCAGATTTGAAAATGTAGAAGGAACAGATTCTAACGAATTATTAAGATTGTTTATTTTTGACTATTACTCAAAAAATATTAATATTCCAAATAAAATTTATGTTTCTCATATACCAAGTGAAGATGATGTAATTAGAAAGTTTTTACAAACAAAAATAAATAAAAAAATTTCCTTAATTATTCCAAAAAAAGGATCAAAAAAAAATATTTTGGAGATGGCTACAAGAAATGCAAAAGAGTCTATAAAACAGTGGCAAGTAAAATGGATTAATGACACAAAAAAAACGCAAAAAGCATTGATTGAACTTCAACAAGAAATAGGACTGGATGATATTCCAAAAAGAATAGAATGTTATGATATTTCCCATATCCAAGGTTCAAATGTTGTGGCATCAATGTCTGTTTTTGAAAATGGAGTACCAAAAAAATCTGATTATAGAAGATTTAAAATTTCTGAGGATAAGAACGATGATTTTGAAGCTATGAGAGAAGTGATAACTAGAAGATTTAATAGATTAATAAATAAAGAAAAAAATATAGAAAAAAAAATCGATTCTTTTAATAAAAGACCAGATCTTGTATTAATTGATGGAGGTAAAGGACAGTTAAGCTCTGCTCTACAAAGTATGAATAAGTTAGGAATATCTAACGTACCAATAGCTGGTATTGCTAAGAAAGAAGAGGAATTATTTCTTCCTTTTTCTGAAGAATCTATTATTTTAGATAAAAGCTCTCAAGGTCTCTATCTTATTCAAAGAATTAGGGACGAAGCACATAGATTTGCAATAACATATCATAGAAATCTAAGACAAAAAAAATCTAATAAATCTAAATTAGATCTTATAGAAGGGGTTGGATTAAAAAGAAAAAAAGCTCTAATAAGTCATTTTAAGAGGGTAGAAAAAATAAAAAACTCAAGTATCGAAGAAATTTCTAGTATCAAAAATATAAATAAAAGTTTAGCCGAAAAAATACTTAACGAATTAAACTCTAAATAAATCTAATCTAGACTCCAGAAGCTTAATTGCTGCTAATAAAGATTCTCTAGATTCTTCAACATCTAATTGAACACCACTTAATTCTAACTTAAGGTCTTTAGAAGAAACTTTGGTAATCTCATTTGGCGAAAAATTAGAGTGATGAAGCCTATTATCAATAATAATATTTTTTATTTTTCTGAGAACTTTATTATCAAAATTTTCATCTAATAATCTAGAAATATCCACTAGAGTCGGGGTCATAGATAAATCCCTAGATAATTTATTAAAAATAATGAAATTTCTAGAGGTATTATAAATTTTTTCTAACCTAAGAAAATTATTTGAATTTTTTAGTATTTCTGACGCAAGAAAGGTTGGAGTTATAGGGTTTCCATCTGATATTAGGCCCCAGAGCCTACAGGAAGAGAGCCTAAGGTTGAAAGCACCACCAGATGGGTTATAAGACCTTATTTTAGCAAATTGGTCTTTAGAAATTTCAGTAAGATTTGAAAAAACTAAAGGTTCGACAAATTTTATACTTTCTGAAAGTGAATATTCAGGCAATTTTTGATTTTGTATTATCATAGGTCTCCTTTTTAATGATGTAGGAATTTTAGAGGCATTATGGAGGAAAGTATAATAAATAAGAAAAAAAACAGCAGTAAGAATATTGAACAGATTTAAACCAAAATAAAAAATAATCAAAAACACAAGAGCTCCAAATTAAAACAAAAAATGACAGAAAAACATATTTTTATGTATTTGTATATTAAATTAGCTTGAATTGTTATAGTAATAATTTTTCTAACTTATAATTTATTTATTTTTTTATATTTTGTTTTATTGAAACAAATTTTAGAGATCTAAAATTAATTTATGTTTTGGATTTCATTAATTTATTATTTATTTATTTATCCATTTTGAAAGAAGTAAAAAAAATTCTGGAATATTATTTTTTTGGTTTTTTTTCTTTATTGATATTCAAAAAAGCATTCCGGAGGAATTTTCATCATATTTATTAAATAAATTGTGGTTTTAGACCCTTTTAGTCAATTTTTTGGTCTATACTTAGTTCTCATATGACATCTAATCCTCAAAACAAAAATTCTGATGATTCCGAGCTAAAAATCTGGTCAGCTTTTCTATATTTTGACTATAGAGTACTTTGGCTTTCTGGTGTATCCGCTATGATAACCATGAATCTTAGAATGATCATTACAGCAGTTTGGTTGTATGAAAGAACGGGTTTGGGTTCAACATTAGCTTATTTAGGTTTGATAGAACTTGCTGTAAGAATTCCTTCCAATATGTATGGAGGAGTATTCGCTGACAGATTAGATCGTAAGAAACTTATTGCATTAACTCAATTATCTAGCTTTATATTTATTGGCTTAATGACCGTATTAGAGAGTTTCTCTAACTTAGAAATTTGGCATGTATATCTAGTTACTGCTATCTTGTCAGGAACAAGTGTATTTGGAAACCCATCAAGATCAGCTCTTACTGCTAGAGTTGTTCCAAGAAATGTTTTAGCCCACGCTGTTGCTATGAATACAATCACATGGCAAGTCGGAACAATTATTACTCCTTTTCTTTTTTTTGTTACGTCTTTCGCATGGAAAGAACAAGCTACTGAATCTCTAGTGCTTTCTTTTTGGATTAATACTTTATTTGCGCTTATTAGTGTTGTATCACCATTTTTCATCAGAGAAAGTGGAAAAGCGCTAGATTCTAAAAATCAATCCAATGTGCATAGAAACCTTATTGAAGGATTCAAATATGTAATTGCTCATCCAATACTTCCTGGTTTGTATATTCTAGATATTGGAGTTACGGTAGTTTCATTCTATAGAGAGCTATTTCCTATATTTGCTAAACAGTTATACTCAAGAGGAAGAGATGCAGTAGCAATATTGACTGCATTTAACGCAGTTGGGTCCATAGTTGGAAGTCTTCTAGTTATGTATACACATAAAATTAAACGAAAAGGTGTAATAGTTTTATACGCAACACTCATTTATGGTTTCTTATTGATATTATTTGGGGTTTCTACATCAATCTGGATTGGAATATTTGCTCTAATAGCTTTAGGTGCTGCAGATGCAGTTGGAATGACCATGAGACAAACTATTGTTCAATTAACGACTCCAGATAACATGAGAGGACGAGCTAGTGCAGCTCATTCGTTAGCCGCAATGAGTGCAAATGGTATAGGTAAATGGGAGGTTGGAATTATGTCTGACTACATTGGGGCTGGTAATACAATGGTTTTAGGTGGAATAGTTTCAATTTTTGTTGTTCTAATTATTTGGTATGCTTTATCGGGAGTTAGAAAGTATCAGTACTCTGAATAGTTATTTTTTATTCTCTTCATCAGCCACTAATGCACCTTTTCTTACATCTATTGTCGACAAATAAATAGTTCCAATTACTATCAAAGCCCAAATTATTAGTACTCCAAGTTTTTGATTACTTGTGTTCACGGCTATTACATAGATCAAAGGACCTATGACCGAAGATGCTTTCATAGTAAAAGCATAAAAGCCAAAGAATTCAGCAGATTTTTTTATAGGTGTCATCATAGAGAAACAAGCTCTCGCAAGAGCTTGGCTTCCACCTAAGACTAAACCGCTCAATAGACCTAAGAGCATCCATTGAAATCCAATATGAATATTAAGAGGTTGCCATAGAATGTCTCTTAGTAAGGAAGGCCACGCATCAATCCATCCATCAGATAAACTAGATGCATGATTCTTACTGATCACTCTTGTAGAATCAAGTTCACCTTCAGTAACTACAACAGAAAAAGAGCTAGTAGGCTCATTTTCAACGTAGCTTATAAACGTTTTTAATTCTTCCTCAGAAAACTGCTGACCTTGTTTTTTATGAAAGTTTTCTTCCCAATTAATAACATCAATATTTTCTTCAGTAGAAGAAAATTCTATAGATGAAATAAGCTCATAATTATTGCTATTAGAATCATAGGCGAATTGATAATCATAATCACTATTGTTTGTAAGCTTTAGGGGAGCAAATCCCAATACAAAAATAATAATCACAATCCATCCACTAAGAGCCATAACAAGAGCTTCTTTAGTACCATATCTATCAGCAAGCCAACCAAACAAAATAGATCCTGGGGCAGCAACAAATTGAACAATTAATATAGTTATCATATTGAAAATCAATTGAACACCCAATACATCTGCTCCATATGCACCTGCAACAGACAAAACTGTTTGAACCCCATCATTGAATATATAAAAAGCAATCAAAAATGTAAAAAGATACTTAAATTTTTTAATCTCAGTAAAAGTTTGTCTTAATCTTGAAAATGCTGAAAAAATTATGTTTGAAAAACTCTCGTTTTGTAAATTATTTTCAATATCTGGTTCTGGAACTGTTTTTAGAGTCCAAATCGACCATCCAAACCACCAAATTCCTACAGAAACTATACATAGTCTTGTAACTAAATCTACAGCTGAATCATCTAAATAAATACTTGCTCCTTGTATAAAAATTAGATGCACTAATAATAAAAGTCCTCCACCAACATATCCATATGCATAACCTTTTGTAGAAATTTCACTAGCATATTTACTAGGAGCTAAACTTGGAAGTAAAGAGTTATAGAAAACATTAGCTCCAGCAGCACCAACATTTGCAATAAAATAGCAACCAATCAGCCAAGCCCAAGAATTAGCCACATAAACGGAAAAGAAACTAATTATTGTAAAGAGAGAACCTATTATCATGTAGTACTTCAAAAATGTTTTTTTCAATGGCTTTGTATCAGCTATCGCTCCTAATATAGGACTAGACAAAGCTACAAATAAAGCAGACATAGATACACCTAATGCCCACAAAGAAGATCCTGTAAATGTTATACCTAGAAACTCCGTTCTGCTACCAAAAGTAGCTTGAAATGCAACTACAAAATAAATTGGGAATATTGCTGTACCTGCTGAAGTGAAGAAAGCAGAATTTGCCCAATCATACATACACCATCCAGTTATGGCTTTTCTTTTTTCAGGATCTAAAGATTCTAATGAATCATTTTTATTATTTTTAATCATATTTCTAAACATTATCTAACCTAAAGGAACTTGAGAAGATTATGAAGTATTAGGTTTATTTATCTTTCTAGCAAAAATCCAAGCAAAAATTGCCTCAAAAAATAAAGTAATTGACCAAGCAGAACCGCCTACAATGGCCCCGTAACTTTCAAAATTCTTAAATATCAATATACCTGAACCTAATGTGATAATTAATACTATAAATCTACAAATATTTATGTATATGATTGGATTTGTTGATTTTGAGTTCATTATTATTCCAACGTATAACTGCTCCATGACCAAAAATGGAGGAAGAAACGATAACAATCTAAAGACTATCAGTGTACTTTTATATAATTCTCCATCTAAATTAAATATACCTGAAAAAATCAGATGATTTATTGGATTTATCCAAGCAATAAAACTACATAAAAACAGGGTAAAGAATCCCACAAAATATGAAAATCTTCTAATCTTGAAGTAGTTATATCCGTTTGATATTAGGGACAGAATTGTAGATTGACATCCATTGATTGTAAATGAAACCGCACCAAAAATTCCAAACCCTACATTTACTGCAGAAATTGAAACTTCAGGATTTTCTAATCTAGTCAAACAAGCATTAACAGCTGGCATTGTAAAAGCAGGTATAAAAGCTGCAAATAACAATGGAATAAAAAACTTAAACAAGTCTCCAACAAAAAAAACCTCTTTCACAAATTTAGATGTTGAATCGAGTATATATTTTCTTACCAAAAATAAAATAAGTATAGTTTCTATAAACAATGAATAGGTGAAAGCTGATATTCCAAGCTTGTAACCTTCATAACCAAGTATAAAAAATAATAATGCTAACAAAAATGTACTTATAAAGCCAAAAATTGTTCCAAACCATATTAATGAAGACTTAGACGAAACTATTGAAATAGCATAAAGATGCATTTTTATAACCAACAAAAATGGTATGTAAAATCCTGTTTTCAGACAACTTTCAACGTTATTTCTTAGCTCACCTTCAGTCGCAAAGATTTTTTCAAGAAAAATATTTGAAACAGGTGTAAAAATAATAAAAATAGAAATCAACAAGCAAATTAAAGAAATTAAAATTACAAAAAAATGGATTTTTAATTTGTTTATACTCCTGTAATAAACAATTGTTAATTGTTGAATCCTTAAATTTGGCAATGCTACAAGAAATAAGATAGAAATAGCTATAGAATATGCACTAATTGAAATTTCTGGGTCATCTGTTCTTCCCATTATTGCATTTAAAACAGGAGATAAAAATTGAGTAATAGATAAGTTTATAGAAGTTGGAACTAGTATTGCAAATGCAAATAGATAAAATCTATCAATAAAAAAAAAATTCTTGTTCAAGCTTTATACTTTCTTTATTTCAAAGTTTTCTTCAAATGATTTTTCTAATGTATTTTCTAATCTTCCTTGAAATTTATCAGAGTAAATTGATATAGTATCCCCAGGCATAAACTTCCATTTTCTTGTTGAGAATGATAGTTGACTTGTTCCAAAAAAGTGAAGATGAATATCTCCAGGATTTCTATGTATGTCATACTTAAAGTGATGATACTCCATATTATCCAAACTATGCGACATATATTCTTCTCCTGATTTTAATTCACCACTGCTGTAAATCAAACTACCGTCTCTTTTTATATCACATTGGATAGTTACATCTGAAAAATTTAGAGAAGTATTTATGGATGGACCAACCGAACAATTTCTCAATTTTGAATGGGCTAAGTATAAATAGTTGATTTGTTCTGTTTCATGATCTGAGAATTCATTTCCTAGCGAAAATCCAACTCTGACGGGATTTCTATTTTTATCAATTACATAACAGCCTACAACCTCAGGTTCTTCTCCACCATCTAGTGAAAATGAGGGCAAAAGAATATTTTCCTTATGACCTCTAATGTTAAATCCATTACCCTTATAGAACCACTCAGGAGCCACTCCTATTTCTCCAGAAGAAGGCTTACCACCTTTTAGTCCCATTTCAAACATTTTAGCTGAGTCTGTTTCATCTTTTTTTGATTCATCATCATTATGCATCATATCTCTTGATTTTACTGAACCTGTATGTGTAAGACCTGTACCTGAAATAAATAATCTATATGGATCTGGATGTGTAAGCGGAGGCAAAATAATAACATCAAATTTTTGAGGATTACTTAAGAGTTCATCATAACTAAATTCAAAAAGAGGACAATTTTTAATTTTCTCCTCTAAAAAATCTTCTAGATTATAAGAATTATTTATTATCTCCATAAACAATTTATAGCTAGTATCAATATCTCTATTATTAGCAGTCAAATTTATGATTTGATCTCCGTGAATAACACCAACAGCTATAGAATTATTTGGAAACTTTAATTGTATTAAATTCATGTTAACCTCTCGATAATTATTAGAATTAGTATTTTTTTTATTCGATAGAAATTTTTTGATAATAATACAATATATAAAAAAATAATAAATTTATGTTCAAATGAGTAATAATTTGCAAATTTTAGTAATTAACGGACCAAACTTAAATATGCTTGGTAAAAGAGAAACAGATATTTATGGCACAAGAACTTTAGATCAAATTACATCTGATCTAGAAAAACAAATAAATGACTCTAGCTTATCGTTAGATTTTTTTCAAAGTAATCATGAAGGGGAAATATTAGATTTTATGCATAAAAATAATAATAAAGTTGATGGATGCATTATAAATGCTGGAGCTTTAACCCACTCTTCAACTGCGCTTCACGATGCGATTAAGTCCGTAGATTTTCCTTGTGTAGAAGTACACATGTCTAACATATACTCTAGGAAAGAAAGTTGGAGACAAAAATCCTTGATTGCACCTGTAGTTATTGGAACGGTTCAAGGATTTGGTGAAGGAAGTTATAAGGCCGCTCTAGAGCTACTAGTAAAGTTTATAAGAAACTAGAAATTTTTTCCCCACTCATCGTAGTTGAAATTTTTATTTAATGGGTTTCTTTCTCTTTTTTGTTTATGCTTTTCCAATAGTCCTTTTGAAAGATTATCTACATTACCTTCCTTACCAATTACAAGAAGAAATGCAATTTGACTATAGTTGGGTATTTTTGATATTTCCTTTACTTTTTCTTCATCCCAGCCTCCAATTGGATGAGACTGAAGACCTAATTCAGCTGATCTTATCATTGCATTTTCCCCTGAGAATCCGATATTTAGAAATGTTTTTGGTGAAATATTCTGATCATTTTCGGTACAAAAAATCATAATTAATCCTGAGTTCTTAGCCCATTCTTGATTGCCTTCAGACATAGCCTTGATTAATTTAACAAAATTACTGGAAGATCTCTTAACAGCTATTATCTTCCATGGTTGAAGATTTCTAGATGAAGGAGCCCAAATCGAAGATTGGATAATCGAATCTATATCTTCTTTAGACAATTCTTGAGGACTAAAATTTACCGAACTATTTCTCTTAAAAATTGCTGAATCTGACATTGTATAATCTCCTATACTTTATGTTTATTTTATTGTAACCTTTTCTTTTAAATCCTACATTACTTTAAGGCAAAAAAATGATTTATGAATTTAGAACATATCAAATTAAAACTGGTAGTCTACCCACTGTTATAGAAAAGTTTGAAGAAAAAATAGAAGGTAGAAATAATATCTCAAAAATTGGAGCTTTTTGGTTTACTGAAATAGGTCCTTTAAATCAAATAATACACGTTTGGCCCTACGAAAATATTGAGCATAGAAATAAATCTAGACAGGAAGCAGTTGAAAAAAAGTTATGGCCACCCGATGCTGCGGAATATATGGTTAGTATGAATTCTGAAATTTGGAACCCTGTGTCATTTAGTCCATTATTTACAGATAGAGAAATAGGACCTTTTTTTGAAATAAGAATGTACACATATGAACCTGAGCAGATAGACAAAATTCTTGTACCATGGGAAGAAAAATTAGAAGCAAGAAATAACCTAGCTCCACTTGTTGGAGCATTTATCTCAGAAATTGGAGACGTTAATAAATTTATGCATATATGGGCTTATAAAAGCCTACAACATAGAACTGAAGCTAGAGAAAAATTTAGTTCTATTGGTTGGCCTCCAAAGTCTAATGCGAACCCACCATTGAAGATGGAAAATAAAATAGTTATGGCAGCTGATTTTTCACCGATCAAATAAATTAAAATGAAAAATTATTTTGCCTTAAGTTTTCATAAGCTATTATTGAAACTGAATTACAAATATTAATGGATCTTATATTTGGAAACATTGGAATAAATATTTTACTATCTTCGTCAAAAGCATCTAATATAGATTTTTTAATTCCGCTACTTTCAGAACCAAAAATATAAGCATCATTAGAATTGAAGTTACAATCTGCGTAATTTTTTTTTGCTTTTGTATCAGTTAAGTATATTTTTGAATTATTCTCTTCTAGAAAGTCATCAAAATTATTATGGGTATGTACAATTGATAAATCAAAATAATCTAATGATGCTCTTCTGAGGTTTTTATCATTTAATGTAAATCCTAGGGGTTTTATCAAATGTAATTCTGCATTTATATTTGCACAAAGCCGGATTATATTACCAGTATTATGTGGTATTTCTGGTTCAATTAGTACTATTTTGATAAATATGCTCCACTTAATTCATTTATCTTTTTTTTCAATGAATCTAACGTATCTATAGGAAGGTCACAAATATAGTTTTTGCAAATATAAACTTTATTTTCTTTATCTTTTCTTCTTCCATCCATTATAGGAAGATAGAAATCTGGATTATTTGGATCTATAGAAATAATAATTGTAGTTGGTATATAAGACGACAATAAAATTCTTAATGAATCAGAATAAAATCTTTCTCTTTTATCTCCAGAAATAAAAATTTCTGAGTTTTCCTCTTCCATTAGATAATAAAGTTTGAACCAAGAAGGAAGATCCAAAGGACTTTTATTTATTAGATTAGAAGCAGATTCCATCGCTTCTCCAACGATTTTTAGATATTTATCATCATTAGTAAATCTATAACATTTATATAAATTTTGAGCTGCAACTGCTGCAGAGTTTGGAATCATAGGATCAAAAAATCCTTTAGGTCTAATTATAAGATCACTTTCATCAGAGGTATCATAAAAAATCTTATCCTTATTGCTCCAAAATTGATTTATAGTATCGTCACAAAGTTCTTTTGCTAGATAATACCACTTTGAGTCCTGAGAAGAATTATAAAGATCAAATAATGCTTTAGAAAGATATGAGTAATCTTCAAGAAAACCAATTTTTCCTGTTCTTGTATGGATAAGAGCATTTTTTTTCCTGAAATTTTTTAGGATTGATTTAGCTGTATTTGTAGCTTGTTCCAAAAATTTTTTATCTCCTGTAACGTTATAAGCATTACATAAAGAAGATAATAGTAATGAATTCCAGGAATTTATAAATTTTTTGTCAGTATTGGGCTTAATTCTTTTATTTCTTATATTTATGAGTTTTTGCTTTGATGATTCTATGATGGTCTCTAGGTCTTTTTCAGGAATATTTTTTTTTGCAGAAATCTCCTTCAAAGAGTTAGTTATGTATAAAATGTTTTTTTTGTCTAAGTCTCCTTCCTTTGAAATATTCCAGTAATCTTTTATGAATTCAAAAACATTTTCTGAAAAAATACTTTTGAGTTCATCATAAGGCCATGTATAGAACTCTCCTTCTTTTCCTTCTGAATCTGCATCTTGAGTTGAGTAAAATAAATCTTCATCAGATTTCATTTCGTTTTGTAGAAAATCAACTGTTTGATCTAAAGCTTTTCTGATTTGCTTATTTTTTGTAATCATTAGAGAAAAGCATAGAATATTTAGAATGAGAGCATTATCGTATAGCATTTTTTCAAAGTGAGGAACTTTCCAATCTCTGTCGGTTGAATATCTAGAGAAACCTCCTGCGAGTTGATCAAAAATTCCACCATTTATCATCGAACCTAGAGTAAGTTGCCCCATGTCATAATATTCATTTGATCTGAGTTTTTTTCCCAACATGAATAGAATCTCAATTTTGGAAGTTTCTGGAAATTTAGGAAAATTTCCAAATCCTCCTTTTTCAAAGTCAAAAGTATCTTTTAATTGATTTTGAATTTTTGAATATAAATTATCAAGAGTAATCTCATTCTTTGAAACATTTTCAAACAAATTTCTTAAACCATCATAAACTACTGATGAATGCTCATTTACGCTTTTTCTATTTGTTTGATATATCTCAACTATTTTTGCTAAAACTGACGTAAATGCAGGTATATTGTGTCTATCATATTTTGGGAAATATGTTCCAGCATAAAATGGAACCCCATCACTATTCATAAAAATTGATGCTGGCCATCCTCCTCCTCCACTTATCATTTGAATTGAAGCCATATATATAGAATCTATATCTGGTCTTTCTTCCCTATCGACCTTTATAGAAATAAAGTTCTGATTAAGTATTTTTGCTGTTTCTATGTCTTCAAAAGACTCTTTTTCCATAACATGACACCAATGACAACTTGAGTATCCTATAGATAGAAAAATAGGTTTATCCTCTAATTTAGCCTTATCAAAAGCTTCTTTTCCCCATGGAAACCAGTCAACAGGATTGTTTGAATGCTGAAGTAAATACTCTGACTTTTCATTGGATAGTTTATTCATTCCTAAAAATCTACATCAATGCTTACAGGACAATGGTCAGAACCTTGTATTTCAGAATGAATATTTGATGACCTTAGATTTGTTGAGAGAATTTGTGATGCACAAAAGTAATCTATTCTCCAACCAACATTTCTTGATCTTGCCCCACCCATGTAGCTCCACCAGGTGTAATTATCACCTTCTGAGTTGAAATGTCTAAATGAATCTATAAAGCCATGTTTGACTATATTTTCAAAACCTGTTCTTTCTTCTATAGTAAAACCTGCATTTCTCTCGTTAGATTTTGGATTCTTTAAGTCAATCTCCTTATGTGCAACATTTAAGTCACCACAAAATATTACAGGTTTAATTTTTTCAAGTTCAATTACATAATTTAGGAAATCAATATCCCACTCATTTTCTCTGTAATTGAGTCTTGAGAGATCTCTCTTAGAATTAGGTGTATAAACAGTTACTAAGAAAAATTCTTTATATTCTAAAGTTATTACTCTGCCTTCATTGTCATGTTTATCAATTCCTAATCCATTAATTACGTTTAATGGATCTAATTTTGAAAATATCAGTGTACCTGAATATCCCTTTTTTTCAGCACTATTCCAGAATTGTTTATAGCCTGGAGTATTTATTTCAACCTGAGACTCAGAAGCTTTAGTTTCTTGAATACAAAATATATCTGCATCAATTTGATTAAAAAAATCTAAAAAACCCTTTTTTAAGCAAGCGCGAATGCCATTAACATTCCAAGAAACTAATTTCATATTATCCTCAATAAATTTGAATAGTGAACCTTACTCTAATTATGATAAATGATTATTCACACCTCTGAAAGCACCTCTGAGACAAACAAATAAAAAAAAACAACAAATGCTAAACAACATAGCAAAATTATGCCTTTTTAAATTAAATTTTTGACAAAACTTGTTGCTAATTTCGTTTATTTTTGACAATCCTAAAGAGTATAATTTGAACTAGAAATATAAAAAAAAGACAATATTAAGTAATTGAATGAACAATAAAAAAACATTATTTTCTATAAAAAAAGGCGTAATTTATAACGGGACAACGCATGAAAAGAAAAATTACGTCCAATCATTAGGTTTTATGGTATCGGCATCTTTTGGAGGCAATGCTGGCTATAGGCAAGTTTTAGAGGCTGTTGAATCAAAAATTGATGGAAAGATCTCCCGCAGGAACATTAGAGGGGCTATAAAGGATCTAAATAAGGTTTATCCAATTGAATTCACTGGTAATAAGCAGATCGAAACTATAAAAATAAACAGAAATCTATTAGAGAAACAATTAGTTAATAACTCTCAATCAAATATTTTTAGATATATCTATAAAGAATCTGAAGAAATTAAAGAGTTTATTACTAATGAATTCTCTATGAATGAAAGACAGTTCTATAGATTGATGAATGGGGAAATTGGAATTTCAAACAAAAAAAACTTTTTCATTTTAGCTGCTTTTATATCAATTTTTTTATCCAATGATCAAAAATTTAAGTATTATCCTATATTCAGTCAAAAAATACTTGAAAATCAAATAGGGTATATTTTTTCAAAAACCACTCCCCTATTTGCAATAAATCCTACCCTAGAAGAAATACTTAGTTTGAGTTTTATTATGAATAGAGATGTACTAATTTATTACTATTCCAAGATTTGCAAAGAATTAAATTTTAGCGGCGAAGAGTCTTATAGAGTCATAAAATTCTTATCTGAAAAAGATGTAAAAAGATACAAAATAAACCAAATGAAATTTTTAGATTTTTTTCATACTATGGATAATAATGGTGAATTTATAGATCCTGAAACTATTATAAGAACCAGTAATTTAGCTATAGATAAAAGAATTAAGATAATACCAAAAATCGAGAGAGATATAGTTGAATCATCACCAGAACTTTTTACAAATATGTGGGAAGAATCTAAAAAAAATTTAAATATATTGAGAAATGAAGTAAGTAAATTAATAAATTCTAGAAAAAGCATAAAAAGGGATCTTCTAAATGATAAACTTGCTGATTATTTAAGATAAGATTTCTATTATTAATTGCAAACAATGGAGTTGAAAAATTAATAAAAATCAAGAGAGAATAAATAAAATATTTGCTACAGAGGCATCGAAACCTATAATAAAAAAATTATCAATTTCTATTTTTCTGATAATTCTAACTAGTTTTTTCGCCCAAATGAGGTTTTTCTTACCTGACAATCCTGTTCCAATAACATTTCAAACCCTAGGCATACTTATGATGGGTGGATTACTTGGACCAAAATGGGGTTTTGGATCTTCGTTGTCATATGCTACTTTAGGATTTATTGGAGTACCTTTATTCCAAGGAGGAAATGGAGGATTCGAATATACTACAGGTGTCACTGGAGGGTATATTATTGGATTTGTATTAGCTTCTACAGTAGTAGGATTCCTGGTTGAGAAGGGGCTTACTGAATCAAAAAGTATATGGGCCTACTTGGTTGGAACTGTCCTTGTTTATGTCCCAGCATTAATTTGGTTATCTCTATTAGATTTTAGCTGGCCAGAAGATGGAAAACTTCTTTCTCAAGCAGTATATCCTTTTATAATCGGAGATGTAATTAAAGCAATAGTAGCCTCACTACTTACAATTGGAATATTTAAGTCTAAATTTAGAAATTTCATAAATAATTGAAAAATGAAATAAAATTACCAACAGGTTGGCTTAATTTATTAAGTAATGAATTCTCAAAGAAATATATGTCTGAAATAAAGACTTTTCTTTATAGTGAGTACAGTAATAATAAAATAATATATCCAAGCAAATCACTAATATTTAATGCTTTTAATTTATGTGATTTTGATGATGTAAAAGTAATTATTTTAGGTCAAGATCCGTATCACGGGGTAAATCAAGCTCATGGTTTAAGCTTTTCTGTAAGAAAAAATATTCCTTTTCCCCCTTCATTGAAAAATATAATCAAGGAGTTAGAAACTGATGTTGGGACTAAATTTTGCCAAAACGATGGCGATTTGTCTAGATGGGCAAATCAAGGTGTTTTTTTATTAAATACCACTCTAACTGTTGAAAAAAGTAAGCCATTATCTCACTCAAAAATAGGCTGGGAGTTTTTTACAGACAAGGTGATTAAAATACTAAGTGAAAAAAAACAAAATCTTGTTTTTATATTATGGGGGAAACATGCTCAAAGCAAAAATAATATTATTAATCACTCAAAACATCTAGTTATTTCATCTGCTCATCCATCACCTCTATCTGCTTATAGAGGTTTTTTTGGAAGTAAACCCTTTTCGAAAGCTAACAAATATCTATCATCAAAGAATATAAAGAATATTGTTTGGTAAAATTTAATCCTCTTTAAATTATGAGAGAACCGATTTTTTGAGGGACTTATCTATCGGTTCTCATATTTTAATTCTCTGATGTGACCATAGAACTATCTACTGTATTAAAATTTTGTCTTATTAAGATAACAATGCCTGAAAGGTAATATGACACGAAATTAGAAAAAGAAAAAAAAATACATATAATCAAAAATTGAGAACTGATAAAACTTAATTCACTTTTTCGTTAACAAATATCAGTTCTCACACAAAAATGTATGTTTTCATATATTTTTTTTGTAAAAAAAATGTTCTAATTTAATGGTGTTATTAATTAAAAGGAAAAAATATTGGATATTTATGTAGGTAACTTGCCTTGGAAAGTGGATGACAAAGAACTAGATGAGCTATTTTCTCAGTATGGTGAAGTATCAAGCGCTAAAGTAATTAAATACAAAGACTCAAATCGTTCAAAAGGGTTTGGCTTTGTTGAAATGGATGATGATTCTGCAGCTAAAGCTATAGAAGCTTTGGAAGGTTTTGAGTTGGATGGACGTCCATTAAAAGTAAATCAGTCTAGAGGAAAAGATAACTAAATATCCTATTCATATATAGATGAGTCACCCCAATTTCAAGCAGAAAATTATCTCGAGGGTAGAAGAATTTTTTATACATCTAAATCATTCAAGTAATAATTTAGATTTAGGATATTTAAACAAATGTTTAGTTGATTTGGAATCAGATTTCCAAATCTTAACAAACTACATCCAAGATGAAAGATTAAACTTACAGTTAGAGGGTATGGTTATAACACCTCAAACTGAAAAAAGACTTTCAAATGCTGAAAAGTTATTTAAGTCAGTTCAGTCTGAGTTTAAAGAATTAAGAAAGTTATTAGAAAACTCTGATTCAAAACTTATTGATAAAAAAATTATTATTAATAAGTTTGATAAGTATATTTCTCCAAAAATAATTTGGTTATTTGAAGAAGAAAAAACTATTGAGTATACAGCTTTAAAGCATTTATATGAAACTGGAGAAATAAGATAGATTGACAACTAATTTTCTTTTCTTTTCAAAATCTGCAATACTATAATTCCTTAATTATGAAAAATAGAAAATCATTAGAAATTAAAGATTATAAGGTAATTTATAAAGATAAAACAGGAGAGATTGTTGACAAAGAAACTTGGCTAGAAATAACCGAAGATAAATCTTACATTATTAGAGATATATCAAATCACAGAAAAAAAGGTTGAAGCCATGCATTCGTTCCTTCAGATGAACGAATCACGACTCTGCAATATTTTTTCATCCCATGTGTAGAAATTCTTAATTCATCTCCTTCAGACTCATGAAAAACTAATCCTGAATCATTTATAACTCTAAAGGTATACTTTTGCTTTTCTTTTGGTGGTCTTTCCTTGACTTTCAAATAAATCTTCTCTTTTGAAATATCGAGTGTTTCAAGTTCAATACCTGTTGATGAGTAGAAATCCCCTTTTTTCATTGCTTTTATAATATCAGGAACTGAAAGTGAATCTGAATTTACAAAAACCCATCCCCTGCCAGGATTTGACCTGGTTGATGAAAACTCTTCAGTAAAATGATGAGCATCATCACTCGCAACTCCGTAAATAAGTTTTCCTGATGATAAAATATCATCCCACATTTCTTCAGTAGATAAAGAATACAAAGATCCTTCATTATTTGCATGCATATGTCCATTAAAAACTTCAAAGGCCCAGGCATCATCAGAATATTTTATGTCATCAACAGAAACCCACCATTGATAATTAGGATGATTAATACTAGCTATACCATTTTGTGAATTTATTTTTCTTACTATGTCATTAATTGCATCAACGTTATTTTCATATGAGCCAGGAAGAATAACTTTCTTAATTCCTAAACCATTTATATGTAAAGCCGCTGGACTTCCATTTATTTCTCTTATTGTTATTTCTTCTCCAGGAATCAACAATGGCCAGTTTTTGGAATCATCATCTAAAATAGTTAAGTGGTTATGATCAGAAAGTACTAAAAAGTCATAATTATTTTTTTTATACCAACTTGCAACATGATCTGGAGATGAGTCTCCATCACTATTTGTAGTATGAGTATGAATGTTTCCCTTAAACCAAGCCATTTACTTAATTTCCTTTATTTTTGGTGTTATTATTTTTATACACATAATTTGAGTTTAATGAACCACTTAAAAAAAATTATTTCCTTATTTTTTAAGTTCCCAGTATTATCTGCTGGATTCCTAATTTTTATCACATTATTAGGAATATTTGCTCCTATAATAGCTCCTTATGACCCTTACATTGCAGATACAAGAGCCAGATTACAACCACCAGGTGTTATTAGCGGTAAATACAATTTACAAAATTATGATCTTATAAAATCTAAAGACCAAATTAATCAAAAACCTCGTTGGGAACAACTTCTTGAATTAGAAAATACAAACAAGGAAATAAAAACAATTCCAGAAAAATCTAAAGGAACCATTGAATTTAAGTTAGGACCTAATTCTAATTTCGTAGATGTAAATAGAAATGGTAATTATCTAGACGAGATAGTATTTGATGATTTTTCTAATTGCTTAGGATTATCACAAAATGATTGCCCAAAACCAAACTTAAGATACACAAAAATTTATAAAAAAGATGCAACTGGATATATAGATTTTATTGCAGAAGAAGAAATTATCGATCAGAAGAACGATATAATTTCTCTAGATCTAAGCGTAATAAGAGAAGATACAAAAAAGTGGCCGTGGTGGCCAAGTGGATTATATATATTAGGAACAGATACTATCGGAAGAGATTACTTTTCTAGATTGATTTATGGAGCTAGATGGAATCTAACCTTAATGCTTATAACTGGAGTTATAGGCAGTTTTATTGGTAGTAGTTTAGGAATGTTAGCTGGCTGGTACGCATTTAGACCTAAGTATAGATGGGTAATCGATGAAACTATACAAAGAATAGTTGATATTACTAGTGTCATTCCGATTTTACTAATAGCAATAATGACAACACTTATACTAGGTAATAAAATTTGGGTTTTTTCAATAATTCTTATTTTATTTACTTGGCAAAATTTTGTGAGAATAATTAGAGCAAAAACTCTAACAATTAGAGAATATGATTATGTTAATTCTTCTATTATCTCAGGAGCCAGTACGTTTAGAATTATTACTAAGCACATTTTACCTTCGCATTTGAATGATATTTTTGTAATTGCAACTTTCAACTGTTCATTAATTATATCTCTAGAAGCCGTTTTATCTTTTTTTGAAATAGCTATACCAAGACATTGGACTGCTTGGGGTAATATAATAAAACTTTCTGTTGAATACTGGAATTGGGGTTGGTGGGATGGAAATTATTTATACAGGTATCAAACCTATATTCCAGTAAGTTTGATAGTTCTCGTAGTATTTTCTTTAAATTTTCTGGGAGATTGGTTCAGAGATAGACTTGATCCAAAATTAAGACAAATTGAATAAAAGATCATATTTTTTTATGTTATGATCAAAAAAAATATATTTTCAAGGTATGAATAAATACGAAAAAAAAGCAATAGAAACTGCTCTGTATTGGAATGAGGAGGGTTTCAATAAAAGAAATAAAAAAATTACCGTAGAATACTTACATTTTCCTCATGTGAGGTTATGGGAAAATAAATTTTCAATTTTTGAAAATGCAGAAGCATTTCTTAAGGGATTTGATATTCAAACAGAAAATCTAAAAAAAGAAGGTTGGGATCATACTGTAACTCTAGATATAAAAGCTGTTCAATCAGAAGAAAAAAAGGTTCATCTATTATTACATCAATCTAGAAGGAATAAAGAAGGAAAAGAATATCATAACTTTCAAACTCTGTGGATTCTAACAAAAATAAACAACAAATGGGGAATTCAATTTAGATCATCCTTTTTAGAAGGCGCATCACAAGTTTCAGATCTAAGAATTTAGTACCATAGAATATCAGTAAAACTTGTACCTAGAGCAATATCAGATCCTAATGCAAGCCCTAAAGCTATGCTTAATAAACCAAATGAACTAATAATATAATTGCTCAATCTATCTGAAGAATTATACCTGAATGGCAAAGCTAAAATTATTGTCATTATTGACATAGATAACATAGTCCCAACAGAAAATAAAAACAAGAAAAGTATACCAGCAAATATACTTGGGGTTGTTGGTAAAATTGCAAGCATTACGGCAGCACTACCTGCCATTCCATGGATAAGACCAATTATAAATGATTTAGGTCTAAAAAAAGGAAATAATGTAAGAAATGGGTGACTTTGATCATGATGATCAACACTTTCATCTTTGTGGTCATGAGAACCATGAATATGTGTATGCTCTTGATCATGGTTGTGTGCATGAATATGCATTCTTCCATTTAAAATTTTGTAAAAAACTTGAGCTCCTAATAAAACTAACATTATTGCTACACCAAATTCAAAATAAGTAGCTACTGATTCATATGCATCCATCAAACTGTCTTTTATAAACAAAATTAAGATACCTAATATTAGTAATGGAGTAGAGTGGCCAAGACCCCATGAGATACCAACCCATAAAGATTTGAAAACATTCTTAAAATTTTTAGCCATCGTAGAAACTGCAACTACATGATCTCCATCAGTTGAATGCTTAAATCCAAGAAATAACCCTAAAAATAGTGAAGAAAATACACCAGATATTTGTATTAAATCATTATCCATAAAAATGATAGTTACCTATAACGTTGATATCATAATAACAAATTGAATTAGAATAATTATTTATAAATGATACGTATTAAAATAATTTTGTTCTTACTAATAATGTTTGGATTTTCTTATATTTTAGAAAGAATAACAAAGGATAGGTTACAAAACAATTTTAGATTGAGAATAATAATTTTTTCAACGATTGTTTCATCATTTGGTTTTGTACTAGGTTTTATTATATTTTACTTACTGTCATAAATTATTTCTAAAAAATATAAATTAAAAGGACAGTTTTATGAAGATAACAGATATAAAAGTTTTCAAGATGTCTGCTCCTGCTTGGCATAAATCAGAAACAAATAATTGGCTTTTTGTAAAAATTTATACTGACTCAGGGATTTATGGAGTGGGGGAAGGAAGCTTGCAGTATAAAGATGCTGCATTAGAAGCGGAAATTTTAGACTTTGGAAAATTTCTTGTTGGTAAAGACCCTTTTCAAATAGAATTTATTTGGACTTCTCTCTACAGAAGAGTGACTTGGACAGGTGGAGCCGTTACCATGAGCGCAATAAGTGCAATCGACTTAGCCTTATGGGATATAAAGGGAAAAGCTTTGGATGTTCCAGTTTATGAATTATTAGGCGGAAAAGTAAGAGAGGAAATTCCAGTTTATGCTAATGGTTGGTTTGAGGGATTAATTTCACCAGATGAACATTCTAAAGCTGTAAATAAGGTAATAAAGGATGGGTACAAATGTTTAAAATTCTATCCTTTTATTGGTAAATATAGTATAGAAAACCAAAACTTAAATAAGGGTATAGAGCTTGTTAAAGCAGTTAGAGAAACAGTAGGTGAAAATGTTCAAATAGGTATTGATATTAGGGCTAGATTAGACTTTGGAAGTGCACTTAAAGTTCTTAATAATTTAACTCCCTTTGATATTTCTTGGGTTGAAGAACCTATTCAATTTGAAAATGTGGAAGTTTTAGGAAAATTAGCAAACAAAACTAACATACCAATCTCAACAGGTGAACAGTTATATAATAGATGGGAATACCAAAGACTTTTTGAACAAAAAGCTATTTCTATAGTACAACCAGATATATGTCATGCAGGAGGATTATCTGAGTTAAAAAAGATATCAAACGCTGCAGAAACATATTATGTGAGCGTTGCTCCTCATAATTCTAATGGACCTATTTCAACTGTAGCAAGTCTACATCTAGACATGAGTATACCAAATTGCTATAAACAAGAAATATTCGTAAGTTTTCTTGAAGGATACAAAAAAGTTCTAACAAATAATATTAGTATAGAAAATGGCTTTGCAACAATCCCTGATGGTCCTGGATGGGGAACAGATATAGACGAAGTAGCACTTGAAGAGTTTCCTCCATCAGAATATACTTCTGTAGAATCAGAACCATACAAAGATTTTTTCTGATTTATACTTATTTAGTCAGTGCCCTACCTATGAGAATTGACCAAATCGTATAGATTATAAAACAAAGTCCTGCAATGCCTTGGAATAAAGTTCCTGATTCTGGTGAAAAAGGAAGTATAAAATTTGTCAAAAATACAATCGTTGCTGCAATAAAAGCAAGATACGAAATATTTTTATTCACTTCATTTCGCGTAGATGCAGCTAATGCCAAAATCATTCCACCAATTCCAAAAGATATTGATGACATAATATTAATTCCAAACCCCAATCCAGCCATGTCACTATTTGTTATTATTTCGGATGAAAATCCAATAAAAATAGAACTTCCTATTGTCCAACCTACAGTTGCAATTAGAAAAAATGGAAGCCCTACTCTTGCCAAACCAAATCCATTACTTCCTTGCATACTTTGAATATAAAACATTATTCCTGAAAATAAAGTTATAAGTCCAACGGGAACTAAAATACCCGTTAATATTCCTAAGGAAGAATTATTAGCACTTATTTTCATCTGACCCACAAAATCCAATGGTTCTGCAGATCCACCAATCTGTAGCACACCACCCGGTTGTATAAAAAAGCAAACTAAAGCTAAGATTGGACCAAATATCAAACTATATCCAGCTAATTTTTTTGCATCTAAATTACCCATATTAACCTCTCTAAATTAATTTAGTGAAATTATACTCTATGTGAAAGAAGGGTTCAATTAAGTCTACTAAGAGATACTTAATTATATTTTGTTGGGCCAATCTACTGTAATACCATCAACGTCTAAAAGTAAAAAATTTTTCGATTCTTCAATATTATTAAATCCCCAAGAACTAATTACGAGTTTATATTTTTTTAATTTTTTGATTAATTTTTCATTAACTATCTTATAGTATGGGAAAATACCATCTAATTTATATTTCAAAGTAAAATCTAGTATTTCTTTATTGATTTCTTTGACAAGAAAGCCGATAAATAAATCTTCAGAAAAAATCCTTAAGGCTTTTATTTGATCAGGTAAAAAAGAACAAAAAATTATCTTTGGATTAGTTGAATTACTCTTATATATCTTATCTTTCCAATACTCATTATCTGAAATTATTTTCAAAACTTGAGAAACTAATTCAGATTCTTTGCCTTTGATTTCTACAACTAAATTGATATCTTTATATCTATTTAAAAGTTCTTCAAAAGTTGGAATTTTGGAGTATTTAAAATTTCCTGAGAACCAAGATCCAAAATCTAGTTTTTTTATTTGATTCAATGTTTTTTGAATAACAAAACCTTTGCCGTTACTGGTTCTTTCAACTGTATCATCATGAATTATAACTACTTGATTATCTTTAGTTAGCTGAACATCAAATTCAATATATTCGATTCCATTAGAAACAGCTAGATCAAAAGAATCAAAAGTGTTCTCAGGAGCTTCTGATGATAAGCCTCTGTGTGCAACTATAAATGCCATTTTATGTATTTTATTTTTTTCGTGATATATTTGTTTCTAATATGATAAATAATATTTTCAAGATAACAATCAGTATAATGACTCTTTTGATTTTGTGTATAAGTGTCTATATGGCAATAATTTTAAGCTTAGATTATTTTGACGATGAAAAATCCTCTTCCAAAAACTCTGAGAGTCGTAAAGAGCAAAGAATGATGCCTGATATGATGAGACCTACTCATCAACCTGATCCTAGAATGATACCTGATATGATGAGACCTACTCATCAACCTGATCCTAGAATGATACCTGACGTTACTTCAATACAGATGACAATAGAAGATTATGAGTTAATAATTCAAGAATTAGAGTTAAGGAAGAAATATATTCAGAATGATATTGCCCTCGAACAAGAAAAAATTGATCTAGAAATTCAAAGAATAACTAATGAAAAAAATAAGTTGAAATCTTTAGAATAAATACTTTTTATTTACTTTCAATAGATAAGTATATGTAGGATTTACAAATTGAGTAACTCTAGCTTCAAGAACTTGAGCAAGAAGCATAAAGCCTTCTTTTTTATTAATATTAAAGTCATTTTCTAACCACAATAACATTTCTGAAAGAGCAACTCTAAATGCATCCTCAGCTGGTCTTGCCTGGGCAGTAGTCATTATATGAGTGTCATTAATAATTCTTGGCCAGGTCATTCCTTCTGGTTTTTCAGATGAACTACACTTAAGTTTAACTGTACCCCCTGTTTCAATACCACCTCCCCCTGAAATCTCTCCGTCTCCTTGAATAGCATGCATATCTCCTATATGAAGTAAGGCGCCATCATGATTAATAGGTATTTGAACAGTTGCTCCAGTAGTAATTTCCTGAATATCAAAATTACCTCCCCATTCCCCAGCCCAAGCATTCCCTCTAGACTCAAATTCTGGTGCCAAGCCAACCACTCCAATCATGGGCTTAATTGGTATTGATAATTTTTCATTCCATATGATTTTTTTATCAATTATTTTCACAACCTTAAAAACCTCACCAATAGTTGAGGAAGCTAAGTAAGAAGGGAAAGCTCCAGTAGATCCTCTATATTTCGTATAGCCTATTTCATGGGTTTCAATTTCACCTATTTCAACACTTAAGACCTCATTCTTTTTTGAATTATTTATATAAATACATCCCGATGAAGGATTGCCTCTATCGTCAGGCATTGAGTCATTTCTATGTTTATTAAAAACTGTTACCAAGTCTTTATCAACTAATTTAGAATCAGGACCTCTATTCATCTGAGTTTCAACCTGAAACCATTCATTTTGATCTACATAATCTGTAACTTTATTAAAGGGAGAATGTTCTCTATATAATATTTTTTTTGAGATCCTTTTCATTTTTAGCCTATATTATAATTCGCTACTTCAACGTTACTGAATTCCCTCATAACTCTTAAGTATTCGCTTTTAGTCAATTTAGGTTTATGTTGGGAAATAACTTCATTTCCTTTTGAGGCTCCTTCAAATAAGAGATCAATAATTGTATAAGCCATCATTTTTCCTGCCTGAATAACGGCTAAATCATAATCTTCAACAAGAAACCCTGCGGTATGAGCCGATGCATCAGTAGCTCCTCCTACATAAGGATGAATAACTGGCATAAGGTGTGCTAAATCACCCATATCTGTTGAACCTCCTCCATGAGAAAGTTCTTTAGATTCAAACTTACTATTTGAAAGGTTTTGTTTATATATTTCTTGTAAATTAGAATCGTGAAATAAAGGAAAATATCCTGGCAAAGTGTTAATTTCTACCTCTGCCCCAACAGCCATTGCTCCTGCTCTAAGACAATTATCAACTTTAAGATTTGCAACCTTTATTGCTTCAATAGAAGCACCTCTAACGAAGGTTTCTAAAGTCACAATTTCTGGTACTTGATTTACCACTGATCCACCGTGAGTAATTATAGGATGAACTCTTATATGATTATCATCAAAAAAAGTTTCTCTATTTGCGTGAATGCTTGATAAAGCAATATTTGCAGCATTTAATGCATTTATTCCTAGATGAGGATCTCCTCCAGCGTGCGATGATTTACCACGAAATTCTATAAACTTTGCAACTAATCCATTTCCAGTACCTCCATAACCAAATCCTGAGAAGCTACCTCTGGCATGAGTCATCATTGAAATATCAATATCATCAAAAATTCCTAGTTTTACTAATTCCTGTTTGCCTCCTAGAAATTCAAAACTTCCTTTATCTCTTTGCTCTTTCCTCCATTCAATTTCAACATATTCTTCGGAAGGAACCGCTATAAAAGAAATACTTCCAGAAATATCTTTCAAAATTTCCGGAGAATTTAAAGCTAAAAGAGTTGATAACATATTTCCTATTTGAATATGATGTCCACAAGCATGAGCAGCATGAGTATTTTTATCTTCAAACGGATGACCTGGAACAGGTAGTCCATCTAGCTCCCCTATAACAGCAATATGAGGACCTGGTTGTTGACCTGTAATTGTAGTCATTAACCCTGTTACTGCTAGGTTATTTCGAACTTTTAGCCCTAAAGAATTTAAGACATCATAAATTTTTTTATTAGTTTTGAATTCCTTATAACCAGTCTCGGGCTCAGATAAAATGCTTTTTGATAAATCTATTGCTAAGCTTTTGTTACTTTCAAGTATTTCTGAAGATTTTTTTTTCAGTTCTTCTAGTGATGACATAATCTACCCTTTTATTTTATGAGTTTACTAAATTTTTTCATTTATACAATACGCAATTTCTTCGAAGAAATTAGAGCAATAATAAAAATTGGATAACTTGATAACCCACTTATTACTAGAGCTACCTGCGCATTTGTAAGATCTGAAATCAAACCTCCAACTAACCAGCCTATAAAAAATATCTGGGTTACAAACTGGTATATAGCCATAATTTTATTCCTATCTTTATCAGATGTCTCATTTTGAAAAATGAGGTTAGCAGCCACTACCCAGTATGCAGCACTAAAACCAATAAAAAATAAAACAACTATTGATAAGTAATAATTTGTTGAAAATGCAAAAATAATTTGTCCGATATCCCATACTAATGTAGAAAGTATTAGTACAAGTATTTTACTCTTAAGAATACCTGTATAAAATGAAAAAATTGTCCCTAAAAATATCCCCGCACCATTAGCTGCAAAAAAAATTCCAAAACCTGTAGCTCCTACTCCAAAATTATTTGCATATTGAGGCAATACTATAAAAATTGTAACTCCAAAAATAGACTGAATTGAGACTATAATACTCATCCAGAATATAACTGAGTTTTCTTTTAAAATTTTCGAGAAAGAATCATAAATTTTTTTATCTTTTTGATTTTTCAACTGTTTGTCTTCGGGAAAAAAATAGATTAGAAAAGTTGCAATTATAATTATGAAGCAGGCAAAGGATATGAAGTAATTTGAACTAAAATTAGAAATTAAAAGTGCAAAAATAAGTGGAATAACCATTTCTCCAAAAAATTGAAATGAGTAGAAATAAGAGTTTATTTTACCTAAATTATTTTTACCAAAGGTATTTATAACCATAGTCCAAAATGGAGGACCAGGAACACCCATTATTATTCCAAATAAAAGGCTAAGAATTAATAAATTATATATATTTTCATAATCAACAAGTAAAAACAATCCAAATAATAAAAAAATTAAGATATTAGAATAAACCATTATTTTTTTTATGTTATACCTCTCAGATAAATAAGCACCTAAAAAAGATGATAAAAGTATTGGTGTAGATCCTACTCCAAGAATTATACCTACCCATAAATCTTTTTGAGTAATTTCATAAGCTAACCAGCTGAAAAACAAAACTCTCATCTGAAGAGCATATTGCACAAGGTTTTTAGATAAAACTAAAGCGTTTAATTTTTTGTCACTAAATAAAGAATTCATAATTAGAAAATCCTCAAGAATCGAAACTGAGGGGCAAAACTTGAGGATTAATAAAAATATTATTATTTCCCTAAAAATCCGTCAAAGATAATATCAAACTTAATAATAAAAATGTTATTAATAACATAATGAATCATAATAAGGTGCAATGATGTTAAATGAAGAATCAAAAGACTTTTTAGAAGAAAGAAAAATTCTAGGTGGTAAACCATTACAAGACTTAAATCCTGATGAAGCTCGAGTGCAATTCAACAGAGCCAAAGAGATTTTTCCTTTACCAACTATAGAAATCCTTTCTGTTGAAAATAAAGAATTTCAAGTAAATGATTCTAGTATAAAATTTAGGATATTTTGTGACTCAAAAGAAAACAATCTACCCTTGCTGATAAATTTTCATGGGGGAGGTTGGGTTTTAGGAGATTTAGATGCAGATGATGCTATGTGTAGATATCTGGCAAAAACTTCAGGACATAAAGTCATTTCAGTTGATTATAGATTAGCTCCTGAAAATAAATTTCCTGTCCCTCTTCAAGACTGTTATAAGTCAGTCAAATATACAATTGATAATCATAAAGATTTTAACATCAACCCCAAAAAAATATCCTTATGCGGAACATCTGCAGGAGGTAATCTAGCTGCAGCTGTTTCTTTTTTATTTAGAGATTTAAACAAAGAATTCATAAAAAATCAAATACTTTTCACTCCTGTAATGAATAATGATTTCGAAACTGAATCCTATAATGAATATTCCCAAGGATTTGGATTAGAAAAAGAATCTATGATGTGGTTTTGGAATCACTATATTGATGGAGATGTTAATCAGGCAAACAAGTTTAGTGCTATAAGTAAAGATGATCAAAATAATAAACTTCCAAGAACATTTATAATTACTGCTGAGTGTGATGTACTAAGATCAGAGGCTGAAATTTACTTTGAAAATATAAAAAATAATGTTGAGAGTAAATTAGTTATGTACAAAGGAGCTCTTCATGGATTTAATGTAAATATAGGTAAAATTTCAGATTCAAAATCCTGTCTTGATGAAGTCTCTAATTTCTTGAAAAGCTAGTTAATTTTTAGAATAGAGTAATTATTTTTTGCTATTTCATCACACATTTCTCTATACTTACCAAAACCTCCTGCATATGGCATAAAAACTCTTTTTTTACCAGGAACATTTGCTCCAACATACCACGAATTGCAAGTATACCTTAATGTATTCTTCGCAACTTCTTCTATATGTTCCATCCATTCAGTTTGAAGAATCTCATCTGCCTCCACTTCTCTCAAATTAGATTTTGATATAAATATTATACAATCAGAAATCCACTCTACATGCTGTTCTATTGCAACCATCATATTTGTCAAAACAGATGGACTACCAGGTCCAGTTACAGTAAATAAATTAGGAAATCCATTTACTAAGAGTCCAAGAAAAGATTTAGGGCCTTCTTTCCATACTTGTTTTAGTTTTTTCCCATCTTTTCCAGTAATATCTATTGCTTGCAAGGCTCCAGTCATAGCATCAAATCCTGTAGCAAAAATTATAGTATTAAACTCAAAATATTTATTTTTCGTTAGTATTCCATTATCCGTTACTGAATCTATAGGATCTGAGTTTAGATCAATTAGTTGGACATTTTCTCTGTTATATGTTTCAAAATAATTAGTATCAGCACATAACCTTTTACATCCTATTGCATCTTCGGGTGATAAAAGTTCGGCTACATTTGGATCATTAACTATTTCTTTGATTTTTGACTTTACGAAATCAGCTACAATTTTATTCGCTTTTGCATCTATTCCTACGTCCGTAAACCCTGATGTAAAAATTTCTTGTCCTCCTATTTCCCAGCGATTATTAAGTTCTTTTTTTATTTCTTCAGATGTTAAATCTAAAAGTTTTCTTTCTTCAAATTGGTTATATCCTATACCAGCCCTAGTATACTTAGCTTTTTCTCTAATTTGAGCGTAATTTGATTTTGCATTACTTAATTCATCTTCTGTAAGAGGTCTATTTTTTGCCGGTATAGTGTAGTTTGGAGATCTCTGGAAAACAGTCAAATTTTTTGCTTCTTTCGCAATCACTGGTATTGATTGAACGGCAGATGAACCTGTTCCAATAATTGCTACTTTTTTATCTGTAAAATCTAATTTTTTATGAGGCCATTCTCCAGTGACATACCAATCACCTTTGAATTTTTCCAAGCCCTTAAAATCTGGTCGTTTTATTGAAGACAGAGTTCCTGTTGCCATGACACAAAATTTTGCATTATACTTTTCTGAATTAGTCTCAACTATCCAATTTTTTGAATTTTGATCAAATGTAGCTGATTTTACTGAAGTATTAAATACTATATTTTCTTTTAGATTAAATTTTTTTACTACATAATTTATATAATCTAGGATTTCAGATTGATCCGAATATCTATTTGACCAATCCCACTCTTGCTGGAGTTCTTCAGAAAATGAATAACTGTATTCAATACTTTCAATATCACATCTTGCTCCAGGGTATCTATTCCAAAACCAAGTTCCTCCTACATCTGAAGCTCTTTCAATCACCAATGCTTTGAGATTCATTTCTCTCATTTTATAAAGCATATATAAACCAGAAAAACCAGCTCCAACTATTAACACATCTAGTTCTTCATTATGCTGTTTCATTCGATACTCTATCTCGTGCATGCGGAGTTATTATACCGTTTATATTACCATTTTTATCAACGCTCAGAGCTCTGTTATATTTAGGTGTAACAGTACAAGCATGACCAGGCTTTGCTAGTACATAATCTCCTATATTGAGAGAGTCCCCATTTAATTGGACGATTCCATGTTCTTCATTTTGAAAAATTAGCTTAGAATTTGGTTTATCAATCAGGTGTAGTCTATTTTCTGTTGTTGGATCACTTGAAATTGCCTTAGCACCTATATCAATAGTTACGGTATCATTATTAGTATTTTCATCGATAACCTGCCCTAAAACTAGTCCTGCAATTTCAAAATCAAGCTCTTTTTGCTTTGAATTACTAGCATCCCAATAGATCCATGTTCCTGGTGATAACTTAATATCTTTTTGATCGATATAAAAATGAAATGACCAAGAACCTCCAACTATTATTTCACAATCATTAGAAGAAAACTTTGTTCTAATTTTACTTTCCACTTCCCTGATATCAGATAAGGTTTTTTTTGTATCTAGAGTTCTTTCTTCTACACTTACAATTCCATAAGTTTGACCATCATAAGCATGAATCCCTTTCAAGTTTTTATTTGTATGTAATTGGATATAATCAAGTAATTCTTCTACATCTTCTTTGATAATCCCTGTTCTGTTCATTCCTGTATCTAAGTCAATATAAAACCCATCAAGATTATTTATTCCTTCGATTAAGTCATAGTGATATCTATTTGAGATTATGGAAGAAAATTTGGTTTTAGGAAATTTGTTTACAATTTTTGACAACCTCTCAGCTTTAATTTTTGAGGTTATTGGATATGCTAAAATTAATTCTTCAGGCTCACATTCAGCTAAAATTTCCAACTCATTTAGAGTGGATGTTTTATGTCTGGTAATTCCTTTATTTATCAACTTTTTCAGCGTATCTTTTGATTTATGAGTTTTAGCATGAGGAATTAATCTACTGGTACTTCCTACAAGCGAAATAATGGATTGAATATTATTATTTACTTTTTCCTCAAAAATCAGGTGTTCAGGGGTTTCAATTAACTCTGGGCTATTTAATTTGTAATTTGTAAACATCTATATATTAGTTTTTATATTTATCTTATCAACTTAATCTCTCATTTAAGAATTTATACTGAATAATTTATAGTTATTTTAAAATTTTAATATATAGTGATCTTAATAATAATAAACGGTATATTTATGAGAGCATTAGTTTGGCTGGGTGGAGACAAATTTGAAATTCAAAATATTGACTTGCCAAAACTAAAAGATGAACAAGTTCTAGTTTGTGTTGAAAAGGTTGGATTATGCGGAACAGATGTTCATATAACGCAAGGACTATTTCCATCTGATCCTCCTAAAATTTTGGGGCATGAATTTAGCGGTACAATTGTTGATGTTGGTTCAAAGGTCTCTAAAGATTTGATAGGCAAAAGAGTTGCTTGCAACACTACTTCTAGTTGCGGAAAATGTAAGAATTGTGAAAATTGGCAAATATCTAGATGTATAAATGCAGAGAAAACTACAGGAGCTTTTGCAGAATATTCTATAATGCACTACTCTGCCGCAGTTGAAATTCCAGATAATATGTCATTCGATGTAGCAGCAATGACTGAACCTGCATCTTGTTGTTTTTCTGGAACTGAAATGATAGATTATCAAAATAAACCTAGAGTTCTTATTTTTGGTGCAGGTATAATGGGTATTTTTTGTCAATTATTCTTAATGAAAAAAAATATTGAATTTATTGCAATATCAGAGCCAAATGATCTAAGAAGAAACGTTGCAAAAGAACTAGGAGCTGATCATATTATTAATCCTTTAGAGAAAAATTATGAGGGAAAATTACAAGATTTGACAGATGGAAACGGTTTTGACGTATTCATTGAAGCAGTAGGAAAGCCAGAATTACTCACAAGTGGAATTTCACACCTTAGTCCTAGAGGACAAGCTTTAATGATAGGCGTTCATCCCGAGCAATCAAACCTTATGACTGACTTATACGATTTTCATTATAGAGAGATCAGGCTATTTGGAGCTTTTGGGAGAGGCAATTATTTTAATGATACTCCAAAAAAAATAAATGAATTTGCTCTTGAAAAGTTGGTTTCAAAGACGTATAAATTAGATGAAATAAATGATGCTATTAGATCTACAGCTATGGGAGAAGGAATGAAATATATGATTTCACCTAAACTTTGATATGAAGAAAAAATTTACAATAATAGCTCATAGAGGATTTTCTCAGAAGTCACCAGAAAATACATATCCTGCTTTTGACCTTGCTATCAAACATGGTTTTCATAATTTTGAATTTGATGTTCAGCTAACCAAAGATAAAGTACCTGTAGTAATCCACGATTATAATCTAATAAGAACTACTGGAAAAGATGTACTTATATCCGAAATAAATTTTTCTGAATTGAGTAAGATAGAGGCAAAAAATAATTTTGAAGTAAATGAAGGAAATTATTCAATCCCTAAATTGGATGAATTACTTAAAAAGTATAAGAATATTTCTAATTTACATTTAGAACTAAAATCCAGAGATCAAGATCTTTCAGAAATTGTTTTAAGATCACTTGAAAATAATGGCTGGTTAGGATCAAAAAAAGGAATTTACGCCCCTGGAGGAATAACTATTAGTAGTTTCTTTATCGAGCAATTGATAAGATTTAGAAAATCTAATAGTGAAGAGAGAACTGCTTGGCTCTTAGAAAAAATTACTGATATTGACCTAGAGATATGTTTAGATCAAAAAATAGATATTATTTGTCCAAGAGCAAAATTCTCTGATCAAAAATCTGTGGAAAAAGCTGCAAACAATGGTATTTTAGTAAGAAATTGGGGAGTTAGTGGTCCAGATGACTTAATTAAGTCCTACAAATCAAACAGCACGGGAACTACATGTGATTGGCCACTAAAAGGAAAGGAGATTATAAAAAACTATGAAGATAACTAAATTAAAACTTAGGAAGCTTGAAGGTACTTTTAACTCAGATGGGATTTTTTGGGAAGAAAGACTTGTTAGGCCGATAGATATATATCCTGAATACGCTGAAGAAAGTCATGAAAACGGTAATCTTCAATCAGGAAAAACCGTAAATACAAGTTCTATTTTTGTCGAAATACATACTGATGAAGATTTATATGGAACTGCAGGGCCAATTGATATTGCTCATTCAGATATTATTGAAAAATCATTAGCCAGCATATTAATTGGAAAAGATCCGTTAGCTATAGAGTTATTATGGGATCATATGCATAGGATTAGCGTACATGGCAGACAAGGAATAACCATGATGGCAATAAGCGCAATAGATTGCGCACTGTGGGACTTAAAAGGTAAATATTTTAATACTCCAGTGTATAAAATTTTGGGAGGACCTACAAGAAAAAAAGTTCCTGCATATGCTTCCATGCTTGGCTTTAATGTAACGGATATGAAACTTGTTGAGGAAAGAGCAAAATTATATAAAGAAAAAGGTTTTACAGCTCAAAAATGGTTTTTTAGATACGGGCCTATGTCTGGAAGAGAAGGATTAGCAAAAAATATAGAAATGGTAAAAACAGTTAGAGAGTCAGTTGGTGAAAATTATGAAATAATGCTCGATTGTTGGCAATCAATGGATTATAAATATGTTGTTGAATTAGCAAAACAAATTGAAGAATATAGACCGTATTGGTTAGAAGAAACTGTGATGACTGATAGAGTAGAAATTTACAAAAAAATAAAGAGTAGAATAAATATACCCTTGTCTGGTGCTGAACACGACTATACAAGATGGGGAATGCTTCGCTTTATTGAGAAAGATGCTTTGGATATTTATCAACCTGATATATATTGGGCAGGAGGATTGTCAGAAGTAATAAAAATTGCAAATTTAGCAACTACTCATGATCTGATAACTATACCTCATGGACATTCATCGAATGCAACGCTTCATTTTTCTTTATCTCAAGTTCCTATCCATACTCCATTCCAAGAATACTTAATCAAGTGGAATAAAGTACATCAACATTTCCTCGAAACTCCTGAAAAACCAAAAAATGGATTTTTTGAGGAGACTGAATTGATCGGACTGGGAATGGAATTAGATAGTCAAAAAATAAAAAAAGAAATAACTATAGAAATAAATTAGGAGAATTATATGAAAATCAAAAATGCAAGTGAAAATAAAAAGGATTCGATAGGACCAGATGTTTGGCTAGCTGGAGATCCTGAAGATCTAACAAAATGGATGGATAAAGGAGTTAAAGGAATAGTAACAAATACAGTTGTGCTAAAAGAAATGACTGATAAATATGGATCAATAATAGAATTAACCAAAAGATATCTTGATATAACAGACAAGAAAGTAGCTATTGAAATAGACGGTCATTCTACTAACGAACTTTTGGATGTTGGTGAAGCTTTTACTAAGTTGTCTGATCAAATAATATTAAAAATTCCTATGAGCGAGTATGCTTTAGGTGCTTTTGTAGAATTAAAAAAAGCAAACGTAGAAACTTTTTGTACGACAATATTCACACTAAATCAAGCTATTTTAGCGGCAAATGCCGGCGTCACGCATTTATTACCTTTTTGTGAGCCTTTCATTGATGTAAATAAAGATTCAACTGAATTAATTAGGGAATTAAAATCAACCTTTTACGGATGGGAAAATAGACCATTTATAACTGCAGCTCTTGTAAGATCAGTAACAACTGCTCATAAAGCTATTATGGATGGAGCTGACGGAATAATTATTTTTTGGCCAATTTTTGAAGAAATGATTAAGTCTAAATTGACTGATGAATGGAATAAAATTTTCTTAGATAATTGGAATGGCATTTATGAGGCAGGAAATCTTCAAGATATAAAATATTCTCCTTAATTATTTCTTATAAATATTATCCATTTCATATGCATCTAAGGAGATAATTTTAGATTCTGATCCTCTCGAGATAACAGATACGCCTAAGCTATCTTTTTTAAATGGATACAACCTAGTTGCTACGCATTGTCGTTCATTGACAAATACTTCTAGGACACTTTTATCTATAAATACCCTCAATTTTAGGTTTTCATTTTCATTCAGAAAAAATGAAGCAGTTTCTGGAGGCCTTGAAAGCACATCAGGATCAATACTTGAATATGATGTATCAATTGAAATTATGCTATCAGATGCACCTAATCTTTTGCTGACTTCCCAGCCCTGATATTTTTCCCAATCTCTAAATCCTCTATTTTTATAGAATGATATTTTAGTATATTCCTCACAATCTTTTGATCTTAAGACTCGCAATTCAAACATATTTGATTTTTTTACATCTACCTCTAAATCTATCTCTATAGAATTCCCTGTAATGTTATCTAAAAGAGTTTCTTTATTTGGAAAGATATCCAGATTCTTTATTGACTTATGATTTGATCTTAAGGATTCAATATCTCCAGCAGGTTTAATCGATAAAACATCCTTATTTATCCCATCTTCTCCTGCTATCCCAATCTCTCTTGGTAATGTCATTAGTTGGTTCCATCCAGATGTATCTTTAGAATTATTCATATTAAATATAATTATATTTTTACCGTTCAAATAAGTTGTAGCCGATGGAGCATGAACTCCTCCAGGATGTGCTGCACCAAAGTTGAATTCATGATGAGAAGTTACTAAAAATTTATCTCTTTTTTTATCATAATCTCCTAATAATGCTTGTCCTCCACTCATATGGCTAAAAAAATAAAGTATATATCTATCCTCACCGATTGGCCAAAAGTAAGGGCATGCTCCATCATCACCTATCCGAGTGAAAGAATCTCCTTCAATAAATGGATGTAAATAATCCCAACTAACTAGATCTTTTGATTTAAACAAAAAGTTTGCTCTTGTTCTTCTTCCTGAAGGATTGTGAGGTAGAGTGCCTCCCGACAATGAGTAGTAATATTCTCCTTTTTTCCAAATACATGGATCAAAAACTCTGTACGGCAAACGGGAACCATCCTCATTTTCTATCTTGATTACAGGATTATTATTATTTATTTTTTCCCAATTTAATAAAAGATCATCGTTAGAAACAGCAATCATATTGCCTACCTTAGTACCATGATACATAGCGATTACTCTGTCATCTTCAACAAAAGTAGCCCCAGAAAAGCAAGCTTCTTCAGGATTAGGATAAATTGCATATGGCAAATCTTTCCAGTAAATTAAATCTTTGCTGTATGCATGTCCCCAGTGTTGTCTAGGATCTTCAGGGGGATAAGCTTGATAAAAAAGATGCCAATTTCCTTTCCAGTAGCACAGGCCATTTGGATCATTAAGTGTATTCTCAGGATTTACATAATGAAAAATAGGTCGATATGGATCATCTTTATAAGTTAATCGACTACTATTTAATCTTTCTAATATTTCATCTTTTTCTAAAGATTTAATTTGTTCAGAAAATGAAAAAGGATAACTATACTTTGGTACCTTAGATTCTCTGTCTGAAAATTTCATTATTTTAATCTAATAATTTTTCTATCTCAGCAAGATGTTCGTCTGCCGGTTCAAATCCTACGCCCAAAGAGTTTACTACCTCAGTCACTTTGTCACAAAATGGAGTTGAAATGTTGTTTTTATTTCCTACTTGACTTACAAAGCCAGTAAGGAAATCAATCTCAGTTCTCCTTTTTTTCAAAACATCTTGACCAAAAGAAGGACGACTTGCAGAACCTGCTTGTCTTGCCTGCTCTAGCATTTGACTTTTTATTTCTTCCACATTTTTTTTTCCATCTGCAGCATCTATAAAATCATCTGGATCTAATCCTGCTATCTTTCCCATTGAGTAACCTTCTGACTTAGCGACTTTTACTACTTCAGCTGCCACTTGTATAGCTATATCTTGAGTAACAGGCTTAGATCTAACCTCAGCAGTTCCCCAACCTGTTAAACCAGCAAGAGGATTAACCATACAGTTTATCATTAGTTTTGACCATCTCTCTGAAATTAATTCTTCTGTATATTCCGACACACCAACTGATTGCATAATATCCACAAATTCTTTTAGTCTATCTGTTATTCCTCCACCTAATTCTCCTATTTTATAAGCAACATCTGGCCTACTATCAGTTCTCCATGCTTTTCCTGGTTCTGTTGCCATTGCGCTAATCAGGATGACACATCCTAAAGTTTTATCTTTTCCTACAATTTCAGCTACTCTCAGATCATTTATACCATTCTGAAAATCTACAAAATAACCATCATCCTTAACATAATCCTTTAAGGCATGAGTAACCCATTCTGTATCGTAAGATTTTACTGCTATTATTCCTATATCAAATTTCTCTTTTATTTCTTGAAGCTTATTTATATGCACAGCATTAGGTTTACACATATGTACTTCATCTTGGTTAGTTACTTCTAAGCCATTCTTCTGAATTTCTACTATATGTTCGTGCCATGTGTCTATGAGAGTAAGATCGTGTCCAGCTTTTGAGAGCATTCCTCCTACAACTCCACCAATACCTCCAGCTCCAAATACTGCTATTCTTTTCTTTTCATACATTTCTAGATCCTTAGTTAAATTATTAAAATTTATTTGATAATAATATAACTAATTAAAAAATGAAAATAGAAAATTTATAAAATTTGACTTAAGAATAGTTTTGTTCTGTCTTCCTGGGGATTTTCAAAGAAATGTTCTGGAGTTCCTGATTCAACGATCAGGCCCTCATCAAAAAATAAAAATCTGTCTGCAACTTCTTTTGCAAATCCCATCTCGTGAGTGACACAAATCATTGTCATCCCGCTTTGAGCAAGTTCAGTCATAACGTCTAAAACTTCCTTGATCATCTCAGGATCAAGTGCTGATGTTGGCTCGTCAAATAACATTATTTTTGGCTGCATTGCTAATGCTCTTGCAATTGCAACTCTTTGTTGTTGACCACCAGAAAGCTGTGAAGGATACTTCATTGCTTGCTCTGGGATTCCGACTCTTTCTAACAAACTCATCCCTAAATCTTCTGCTTCAGATTTTGGCAGTTTTTTTACTTTTTGAGGAGCTAAAGTTATGTTTCTAAGCACAGATAAATGTGGAAATAGATTGAACTGTTGAAAAACCATCCCAACTTGAGATCTAATAGTTTCAATATTCTTAATATTATTATTAAGTTCTGTTCCGTTAACTTTTATGAGACCGGAATCATGCTCTTCAAGACCGTTTATAGTTCTAATATAAGTAGATTTACCCGAGCCCGATGGTCCTAATACAACGACTACTTCTCCCTCATAAATATCAGCCGTAATACCTTTTAATGCTTGAAATGAACCAAAAGATTTAGTCACATCTTTAGTTTCTACAGATATCTTTTTTCCCATAATTATTCTCCTTATTGACTAATATTTAGTCTATTTTCAATTGTTCTACTAATTTGTGAAAGAATTATTGAAACTACCCAAAATAAAAGAGCTACTATAAGTAAAACTTCTATAGATTTTCCATAAAATTCTTGTTGTTGTTCGGGAATTAGTCTTCCTATTCTTAATAGATCTGTAATTCCTAGTATGAAAACTAAAGACGTATCCTTAAATATTGCTATAAATGTACTCACTATTGCAGGGATAACTATTCTTATAGCTTGAGGTAAGGTTATAAAAAATAATTCCATAAAAGTGTTTAGTCCAAGCGCAGTCGCAGCTTCTTTTTGTCCTTTTGGAATTGATTGCAATCCACCTCTTACAACCTCAGCAACATATGCACTTGAAAAAAGAGATAGAACAATCATAGCTCTTATTATTAGATTTATATCACTTAGTGAAAATAGATCTGGTAAGAAATTTGGTAAAACGAACCAAGCAAAAAATAACCATGCAATTAGTGGTGCTCCTCTAAAAGTTTCAATAAAAATCACTGAAACAAGCTTTATTGTTTTGTATGAACTAGCACGTCCAAGAGCAAAAATTACTCCTAATGGAAATCCTGCTAATATAGCTATAATTGCTAAAATTAGGTTTACAAAAAAACCTCCCCATAAAGTGACTTTTGGACCTCCACCCAAGACCAAAATCAAGAACATGAATGGTATAAAAATTATCCATGAAGCAATAATCATTTTAGAAAGCAAAAATCTGTAAGGAGTTTTTTTTAGGTAATAAATAGATATATAGGATAAAAGTGAAAGGATAATTAGAATAGCAACATGAAAAATCATATTAATTGTTGTAAAAATCCAAAATGGAATTATTAACATAATTATGTAAAAAATTGATGTTTTAATTTGAAATCCATAAACAAAACTTATGGTAGAAGTCAATAAGACTGAAGAAACATAAAAAATTGACCATATGCGCCACAATTGCTCTTCTGGAAAAAGTCCTACCAACAAAATTTTTCTATTTACCTCTATCAATGTCCAGTCAGAAGTGAAAACAAACGTAAAAAAAATAGAGAAAACATAGTAAATAAAATAGGCTCCAATTAGAGTCAAAAAAACATCTAATTTAGATGCTAATAAATTATTTCTAATCCAACTAAATAATTGCATTAGGCACCTATCCTTGTAACTCTTCTATTCAAGAAATTCATAAATAAAGAAATAAACAAACTCAAGCCTAAAAAGGTAACTAAAATAAGTGATAGCATTGGCAATGCATGGCCAGCGTTATTCATAATAGTCCTAGATACCATAAATACATCTGGATAAGCTATTGCAACGGACAGACTAGAGTTTTTAGTTAAGTTTAAATATTGATTTGTTAATGGAGGAATAATTGATCTAAGCGCCTGAGGCAGAATTATTAATGTTATTCTTTGGTAGGAGCTAAATCCTAATGCCTGTGCTGCTTCAGTTTGACCTTTGGGTAAACTTTGAATACTTCCTCTAACTATTTCAGTAATGAATGTTCCCGTGTATAGAACCAAAGCGAATAAGATAGCAGCAAACTCAGGAGAAAGTAGAAAACCTCCAGATTGTATATAAGTCCCGTATTCATTAACTTCTAAGGAAGGCACATCAGCATATAGTTCAATTCCCATAATAAAATAAGTTACTGCAGCAATTGAAATAAAAAAAACAGAAGAGATTATACTAGGTGAAAAAAAATTCACATTTTCTTCACGATATTTATTAAGATAAGACCTCAAAAATAAACTTATGATTAAACTAATTAAAATTACTAAAAACCAAAGAGATCCATTTTCTATGGAATTTACAAAAGGTAGAAGTATTCCTCTATTTGACCAAACTGAAAGTCCTCCAAAAGTTAAAGCCTCTGAAATTTGAGGGAGTTGAAGTAAAATTAATTGCCAAAATATTATCTGAATTAGTAAAGGTGTATTTCTAATAAACTCAACATAACCCGCAGAAATTTTATTAATTAGGAAGTTTTTAGATAATCGTGCTAAACCCATAAAAACTCCTAAAGTAGTTGCTAGTAAAATTCCTATAAAACTTACTCTGATGGTATTAATTATTCCTACAATATAAGATTGCCACCTTGAATCATTGCTAGAATATTCTACTAAGAATGTATGACTAATTCCGAATCCAGCTCTGCTACTTAGGTGACCAAAACCTAAATCTAAACTAAAAGCTCTTGAAATCAGGTAAAAAAGAAAAAGTATCATAAAAAAAGAAAATACCAATTGAATAATTAACTTTCTAAAAGATCTATCATAGAAAAGAATTTCAAGCTTTTTATTAATTGATTCTTCTGATTTAAGTTGTCGAAATAATGATATAAACATGTACGAAAGCAACCTACAGGGTAATCCTACCCTGTAGGTTAATACTATCTTATAGGATAATCCTATCTAAATGGAGGAGCGTAAATTAATCCGCCTTCAGTCCACTGAGCGTTCAGACTTCCTTCTCTTGTCAAACCTAGTGGAACCAGATGCCTATCGTATACCTCACCATAGTTACCCACTTGAGATATAACATTTTGCATAAAGTCTACAGGAATTCCAAAAGAAAAATCTGGAGCTTCACCGCCGTCAAAACCAACACCAAGTAATCTAGCCATTCCTGGATCTGCTGGGTTTGCAGCCATAGCTGCAACATTAGAACTATCTATTCCGCTTTCTTCAGCCTGCATCATTCCAAAAACAACCCATTGTACAACATCATAAAATTCACTATCGTTATCTCTTGTTAGAGGACCTAGTGGTTCTTTAGATAAAGTCTCCGCTAATACTACATGATCATTAGGATTAGCAAAACCAGCTCTTTTAGAAGCTAGACCAGACTTATCTGTTGTCCAACCGTCACATCTTCCTTCCTCATAAGCTGCTTGTAGAGGATCGTTGGTTTCAAATGTTAGAGGTGTATAAGGTATTCCAGCAGAAGAAAACCTATCATCTAAGTTTAACTCTGTAGTTGTTCCTTGAAGCACACAAACGGTTGTACCTGCCATTGACTCAATTGAATCATAACCGCTACTAGCCTTAACCATCATACCTTGACCATCATAGAAAGTAGGTGCTGTAAAGTCATTGCCTAAATCTCTATCTCTACTTGCCGTCCAAGTTGTATTTCTAATAAGTAAGTCAATTTCATTTGCGGCTAAAGCCTCAAAACGAGCAGAAGCAGTTAGTGGAACGTACTCAACTTTACTAGAATCTCCTAATATTGCTGCTGCAACAGCTTTACAGAAATCAATATCAAAACCCTCAAATTCTCCAGCAGAGTTAACTACTCCAAAACCGGTTAGGTTGTCATTGACACCACAAATCAACTCTCCTCTTTCAAGAACAGTTGTCAGAGTATTGCTTGAACTATCACTAGCTGAAGCAGATGACTCTTCTTCACTACTACAAGCGGCAAAAATAAAGATTGCCATTAGTAGCACCGTTAGGGCTACCAACTTATTGCGTAAATAAAACATAATATTTCCTTTCATTTCCAAATTTTCAGGAGTGACGCCAGCAACTCTTGTCCGGGATTCACCGAAATTATATGTTTGGGTATATACTACAACAAATTTTTTACAGTTTTATGGGATTGTCATATATATACATAATTCAAATAAAATGTCTTATATATTTAAATAAATCTAGATAAAGAAAATTCTGACAAGTCAAAACCGGTTTTTTCATTGTTTATCATCTTTGAGCAGATTTCTCCAATTGCTGGAGTGAACTTAAATCCGTGACCAGAACAAGGAGAGCAAATTATTATATTTTCATCTTCGGGATAAAAATCTATAATAAAATCTAAATCTGGAGTATCTGTGTATATGCAAACTTTACTATCCAATAACTTACCATTGGCAGAAGGTATGTATTCTTCGATAAAATTTCTAATTATAGACAAATCACTCTTCGTATACTGACGGCTTAAATTTTCTTCATCTATAAATTCTCCATTATGATGCATTGCAACCTTAAAGCCTTTCCCTTCAATGTCTGGCTGCGTATAAAATTCATCTCCGTTATCTAAATCCCATCCAGTATTAGGTAATTTTGAATAGTGAAATAGCTCTTTATCTTTTAACGGATCAAACCAAAATAAAACCTGTCTCTCTATCCTCAAGGGTAATTTCAAAAATGGGACCAAATTACTTAACCAAGCCCCAGAGCTAAAAATTAATTTTTCGGCAACATATTGATTTTTATCCGTAATAACTTTGTAATTTCCAGATTCTTTTTCCCAAGAAATTACCTTTTCATTATACTTATGATGATTTCCATTCTCTATTGATTCTTCTAAAAAATATAAAATAGACTTTTCAGGAAATACTGCCCCACTTCTTTTTTCAAATAAACCTTTAAAATTATTTTTTGGATTTAATATTTTGAACTGTTCTTTGATTTTAGAAGATGAAAATTCTTCTATAGGTATATTATATTTTTTGGCAGACAGCTTAGCATCACTTAAATAATTTCCATTATCCCCTATGTACATTCCTCCATATTCAATTATCATTTCTTGGTTGGATTCATTTTCTAAATCGTGCCAAAGTTCATAGGCCCTTTGAACTATAGGGACATATGAAGTCCCTTCATGATAAGCCTCCCTAATTATCCTTGTGTGACCATGAGAAGATCCAAAACTATGAGGAGGCTGAAACCTATCTATTCCAAGAACATTAATCCCTTTTTTAGACATATAATAAGAGGCTGCACTTCCCATTGCACCCAAACCTATTATTATAACTTCATATTTATTATTTTTTGAAATCATATTTTTTTAGGTATTTTGATAAGTATAGTATAGTCATACCAAATATTAGAGCAAATATTATTAAAAAAACCAAAAACATATTTACCAAAATTATCTATAATATAGTCCTTATTCTATAGTCTCAACTCTATGAAATTGTATCCAATCTTCGTCTAAAGATACCCCCAAACCAGGGCCTGAAGGGATATTTAATTTTCCATTTTTATTTATTAAAATTTCATCCTTAACACCCCATTGATGAATATGCTCAGGTCTCCAATATTCATAAAAGGTATTATTATTTACGGAAGATATAACATGTAAATTAGCAACATTCATCAAAGAGTTACCAGCTAGACCCACTTCACAATTAATTCCAAAGGCGTCAGCCATAGCAGATTGTTTAATTAATCCTGTTATTCCAAGCTTTCTTGTAGTTCCTCTTACCATTCCAATTAAGTCTTGGCTAATATAATTTGCAGCTTCTTTCAATAAGAATCCAGCTGAATCACTCATGTTTATTGGTGTAACAAGATTTTCTTTCAAAGTTTTTATTGCTCTAATATTTGAAGTTTCTACTGGATCTTCATACCAATAAAAATTATTGGCATCTAGTGCTTGACCTACTTTCAAAGCTTCAGATAATGAATATCCATGATTTCTATCAAGCATAAGAGTCATTTTTTCTCCAACTAATAATCTTATTTTTTCTATTGTAATTATTGTTTCTTTGACACTTAAATTACCAGGATGAATTTTATAAGCTGAGTATCCTTCATCTAAAAGCTCCTCCGCTTCTTTTACAAAACCATCAAAAGTTTTATGCCTTGGAGGATAAGTTGCATACAAAGGAATTTCTACATCTTTTCCACCTAATAACTTATAAATTGGTGTATTATAGTATTTTCCAGCCAGATCCCATAAAGCAACATCTACAGGGGCCCAGGATGAAAAAATTGGAAGTCCATGCCCTCCAAGATCATATATTGAAGACCAAAGCAACTCTCTATTATCAAACTGCATTCCTATTATTTGTGGTGCAATTTTTTCTATGATTATTTTGATTCTATCTGATGAATCTGAAGCTTGATCTCCAATAAAAGCATTGCCTTCAAAGCCTTCATCTGTAATTATTCTAAGTACACCTTGTGTAGTTTTCCCTCCAATATCAGATCTCTCATCTTTGACTTTTAAGGGGCCTACATCTCTTTCAATAACATCTACTATAACTTTGGAAATTTTCATAAAATTATTAATCTATATTTATGGTACCAACATAATCAAGACCTCTAAATAATCCTTTATAATCCATCCCATATCCTACAACCCATCTCTTATCATTCAGTATGAAACAGTTAAAATCTGGTTCAATTTCCATATGTCTTTTCCCTAATTTATCTAAAAGTACTGCAGAATAAACTTCATTATTTGAAGTTTTTTCTAATTTTTCTGAAAGATTGTATAAAGTCTCTCCAGAATCCATTAAATCATCAACAATAACACTTGGGGAATCAATATCTATATTTTCAACAAGAAAATCATATCCATATATTGTCGTACCTTGAGATTCAGTTGAATTACCATATGTTTTGGCTATTAATGGAAACATATGATAACAACCAGATCTAAGTATTTCTAACTCTGCAACAAGGTTTGATACAAACATTAGTCCCCCTGTCATTATTGGAATAAGGTTAACAGATTCCTCACTCTGAAATTTAAGATTAATTTCTTTTGCGACTCTTTTTACCTCCCTATCGATTGAATCTTTATCCCAAAGAACCTCAATATCTTTTATAGTTATATCTTTCATTTCATTTAAAGTCTTCAGGTAGTTTTCTACCTAGTGATTCTGGTTGATTCCCTCCAAGAATTGATAAAATAAAATTTGGTAAATTTTTCCTATCTCTTCTATTTATATATTGTATAAATATTAATATAAATATCATTATTGGAAAGGGTAATAAAGGCAATATTTGAGATAGTGCTAGAGTAACTGATTGAGCCTTAATAGCTAAAACTTGCAAAAGACCAAAAGCATAAGCTCCTGTTGCAGCTCTATAGGGATTCCAACCTCCAAAGATTACTATTGCTAAAATTATCCAACCATAATTAGCAGTATGACTTTCAGACCAACCATATTTTGTATAAAGAGAAAAAGTTGCACCGGCTAGACCCAAAAGAGAACCTCCAATTACAGTACCTAATAGTCTCATTTTCTTAACATTTATTCCCCTAGATCTTGCAGCTTGTGGATTTTCTCCTGATGCTCTAATTGAAAGACCTATATTAGTTTTATTAATGAAAAACCAAGAAGTCGGAATGAGTATCATTGAAAAATAAGTAATCAGTGAATGATTAAACAAAATTTTTCCTAATATTGGTATCTCTGAAAATATTGGAATAGATAACTTTGTAACCAGTGGTCCATTTATCCTTACATAATCTTGTCCTAAATAATTACTAAGATGAATACATAAAATGGTCAGCACAAAACCAACAGCAATTTGATCCATCCTAAGTTTTATGTCACATAATGAAATAAAAAAAGCTATTAAAGCTCCACAAATAGATCCTGCAATGAACCCAACGAAAGACATATCTGTTATATATCCAAACACAAAACCTACAAGAGCAGATATCATTATAGTTCCTTCAGCAGATAAATTTATAACACCACTTTTCTCAGAAATTGTCTCTCCTATAACAGCAATAATTAATGGTGTACTCAATGAAATTACTGTGATAATTGTATTCTCAAAGAACATTATATCTTCTTACTCCTTAGTACATTTCTAATGACTTTTTCTTCGAATTTCAATCTATCTAAAATCAGCCAACTTAACACAAAAGTTGCCTGAATTATTCCTATTAAGCTATGGTCTAGTCCTAACTTGATTTGTAACTGACTTCCTCCAACTATCAAAGCAGAAAATAAAAAACTTACTATAAAAGTAAAATATATATTTCTTGAACAAATCAGTACTATCAATATCGACAAAAAACCAAATCCTCCTGATATAGTTGGTACTAACTTATGATAAGCTCCTGAAGCTTGAGAAAATCCTGCTAAACCTGCTATAGCTCCTGCTATAAAAAAAGAAAAAAGGATATAATTTCCAGAGCTAAAATAAAATCTTTTAGTTGCTATCTCATTAGTTCCTGTTGCTTTCAATCTTAGACCAAAAGAAGTATATCTTAGAACAAAATTACTTAAAACATAAAAAATAAATATAACTAACACCATTAAAAGAGGAAATTCGCTTTGACCTAATGTAGGAATCCATGAAGCTTTATCAAAAATATCCGTTCCTCCAGTTGAAGCAATACCTTCTCTTTTCCATGGTCCGATAATAAGATAAATTACAATACCTGAAGCTACAAAATCTAATCCTAATCCACTAAAAATCTCATGAACATTTCCCTTGACTTTCAGTAGACCACATATCAAACCCCAAGTTCCTCCAAAACCTATAGCAAAAATCATCTGAATATAAGGAGATATGATACTTTCTGCTAAAAAAGATCTGGCTATTAATGTTGCTCCAACTGCCCCCATTATGATTTGTCCCTCTATTCCTATGTTCCACATTCCAGCAGAAAATGTATAAATCAAAGCTAAAGATGCCAAAGAAATTGGGACCCAAACTAATAATGTTCTAATTAATTTTGAGTAACTCCCTAAAGAACCATAGAAGATAGATTCAAATATTTGTAAAGGTGAAGTTCCAAACAAAAATAGAACAAAAAATATTATAGATAAAACTAACGCTAATCTAACAATATTTACAGTAAGTATGTCGAATCCATTATTCATTCATTAATACCTGAAACATAATTAATTATCATTTCTTTAGTTAGATTTTTTTTATGGTCAACATTCATAATATATTTACCTGAAACAGATATTATTACATCAGAATATTGCCAAATTTCATCTATATCTGTAGAAGAAAATAATATTGCAATATCTTTATTCTTTCTATCCAGTATCATTTCCCAAATTATATTTGCTGAATTTAGATCAAGCCCTCTAGTTGGCTGTTCTAGTAGTAAAATAGATTGACTCTCAGGCATCAAAGAAAGCATTAATCTTTGTTGATTTCCTCCGGATAATTCATTTACCTCATTTCTCAGTTGTGCTTTTATATTGAATTCTGAAATTTTATTATTAGCATTTTGAGTAATATTTTTCCAGTTTAATATTTTGGATCTTGAAGCTTCCGACAAACCATAATGCTCAAGAACACTTAATTCACTAAATAATCCTCTTTCAATTCGGTCTGCTGGCATGTAATAAAATAATTTTTCAGACATCTTTTTTTTTGAATCAACAATTATTTGAGTACTAGATAATTCATGAGTAAAAAAATTTTTTACAAAAAGATCATTATAAGAACCTTGTAAACCAGCAATTCCAATGATTGAACCATATTGAAAGATTTCCTGAAAAAAACTATTATCATGCTTTTTCAAGTCGGTTTTTTCATAATTTATTTGAAATTGTTTGTTACTTGAAGCTTGAACCAACTCCAAAGAATCATTTTTTGTATTTTCGAACATCGCCTCAATAATTTGTTCTGTTTTGAAAGGCTTTAGAATAGACTTAACAACCTTACCTGCTTTTAAGATTGTTCCTGAATCACATATTTCAATAATCTCATCTAATTTATGCGAGACAAAAATAATGATAATACCTTCTTTAGAGAGAGTTCTCAGAGTTTGAAACATCATTTTTTTTTGCTCAAGAGAAAAGGCGCTTGTTGGTTCATCTAGAATGATGATTTTTGCTCCGTTATAAAGCAATCTTATAAGTTCAACTTGTTGTCTTTCTCCTATAGAAAGTGAATTTGTTCTTTGAGAAAAATCAAAATTAATATTATATTTCTTAAAAAGCTTAGAAATTGAATCTGAAGTTTTGCTTAAATTCCGGAATGGATTTTTATCCTTAATTCCAACAAGGAAGCTCTCTAAAATAGATAAATTTCCAAAATCAAGAGGGTCTTGATTTAAGAGACCTATTCCACCTTTTATTGACTCTTTAGGAGAACCAAGTATTAATTTACTATTATCAATAATTATTTCTCCACTGTCAGGCGTGATCTGACCAGAAATAATCTTAACAAGAGTTGATTTTCCAGCTCCATTTTCTCCTAAAAGAGCATG
>CEUZ01272559.1_pt1 | contig 53995 bp, 51 predicted proteins | sample 361511 | NCBI WGS metagenome assembly CEUZ01 (sample SAMEA2622822, study PRJEB7988) | marine metagenome | biome: marine biome (ENVO:00000447); feature: surface water layer (ENVO:00002042); material: "saline water (ENVO:00002010), including plankton (ENVO:xxxxxxxx)" | depth 5 m
TTTATACGCTTGGCCCACTGACAACGGACATTGCGCCGGGTTATGACCATATTACATCGGGCATTGGCGCGGCGATGATTGGTTGGTATGGATGTGCGATGCTGTGTTATGTAACACCGAAGGAGCATCTTGGCCTGCCAAACCGTGATGACGTTAAAGAAGGCGTGATTACGTATAAAATTGCTGCGCATGCTGCGGATTTGGCGAAAGGTCATCCGGGTGCGCAACGCCGTGATGATGCGCTTAGCCATGCACGTTTTGATTTCCGCTGGGTTGATCAATTTAACTTGTCGCTTGATCCAGATACGGCGCGTGAATATCACGATGAAACATTGCCTGCCGAGGGCCATAAAGTTGCAAGTTTTTGCAGTATGTGTGGTCCGAAATTCTGCAGCATGAAAATCACACAAGAAGTGCGTGACTTCGTTGCAGCCAACCCTGACGGGGTTAAAGATAAAGACGAAACGCCGCAAGCGGCCGAGTAGTCTTATGTCGGCCTAAGCTGATTTATGGTGTCGGCCACTTTTTTTATATAAGCGTCATTTAGGTGTCTAGCTGTTCCAAGAGGGCGTTGCACACCCTCTAAGACCCTGAATGTTGAGTGCAGCTTAGCATTTTTAATTCTTTGGTATATTAAAGATGAAGTTTCTCCACGAGAGTAATCGAAAAAATTTTCAACTAAAGCGTATAGCTCTAAAAGATCTATAACTTTTTCATATCCAAGCGCTTGATTGCGTTTGAGGCGGGCATAGAAAACTTGGTTTAGTTCAATAAATTTATCGATATACTGAGCAGATGAATTATCTAGAAATTCGATGCCTTGTAATAAAGATTGAATTTCTTTTTCCGGAAAACTTATGTTTACTGCGCTTTTTTCATCGATAAGCGCGTTTTCTATTTCGATATAATGCTTTTCGTATATAGAACAAAGTTGCGTAGCTATGAGATGTAAGTTTCCTTTAAAAGCTAGTCTTTTTCTTTCAAGTAAGTCATGGTGATTTTTATTCATGGTTCTAATCGTGAGGTACGCGGCTAATAGCGCTAGCATTCCTGATATTAGTGTTTGCCATGTAGATAATGTAATGATGATCATGTGTCCCATTAAACAGTTCAATATACTTGCCCCTAGATTACAAAGTGCCTTTGTTTCTAGTTTATGGCTTATTATGTATTTTAGAAACTGTTTTTTGCCACAGTGTATTTACATCCGGGTATAGGCGTGTTCATAGGTTGCGATTTGGTCGTGCGGCAGGCAATCATATGTATTTTGGGCGGCGGCGCGGTAATTTGCTTCGCGATGACGTTGGGCGATGAGAGCGGCTAGCGCTTCTTCTTCGCCTTCAAGGCCTGGGTTGCGCAAATATGCATATTCATATCCTTTATCGCGGCCTAGCTTGCCAAGATTGCGCTCGGACGGTGGGGCCGGCGTTGTAAATTTGCCCGGCGCGTATTCACAGTCTTGTAGGCCAAAGGTTTTTTCTAGATTTTCAATGATTTCGTATGCACTTTGCCCCGCATCATCCAATGTACGGATATCGACATTGTGATAGATCTCCTCGACCGCGGCGTGTTTGTCGAGGAAGCGCGTGCGCCCTTGAAGCCCCTTAGCAAAAGTTTCGGGACTCTTTTTAAATTGGAAGGCGATAATTTTATCGTCTTTGAATTGATCGGCGTAAAACTTAGGCAGGGCAACATTTTTGTTTTTGCAAAGTTCGGGACGGTATTGCGCATAGATGTTATAAGATTGTGTTGCGCGGTCATATTGCTGCACGCGCATAACACCGTTTTGGAAGCGGTGCACAACCGTATTGTCATCATAGAAACAGCACCGTGATGAGATACCGCGCTGATGCATATAGGTTGTAAGCTCTTCCAGTGTGCCGGCTTTGGTGTATTTACCTTGCTTCATACCGTTGCTTAGCAAGTTGAGATCATTGAAATCAACCCATGCCATGCCGCGCGCTGGCAGGCGCAGCGGATCGATATGCGCAAGTAATTTTGCGATTTCTTCTTTGGTTTGAATGCGGAAATAATCGGTGCGGTTTTCGCCCAGACCGTAATCATCTAATGTTTTATTTTGTGATCTCTTAAGACGATGGTTGCCTTCTTCGTAAACCTCATCAAAGGCCATATCATATAATGTATGTGACCCTGCCGCGACAAGAGCGGCGGGAAGTGTGTATTTTGCACTGATGAGGCCGACAGTTGTACCAGTTGCGCCTGTGGTGAATAAGCGTTTAGGGAGGCTTGCTACGATTTTATTCGTGCGGAGTTTAAAGCTGGCAGTCAGTTTGAATTTTTTGTCAACCACGTCATAGGCATTGCCCTCATCCCAGGTGTTGGATGCAACAAGACCCCAGTGTTGGTCGAGTTCATCCATTGCCTCGTCGAGTGTATTTGTTGTGGCGACGCGCGATGATGTTTTATTAAAGAAAGCTTTGAGTCCTGTGTCTGTCAGGTTAAATGGAACAAAACTGCCGTCTGCGCGGCGTGTAGATACGCTAATGCGTACTTCCCATTTATTTTGTTTATTACGGTTAACTGTATAGATGTAGTTATTATTGGTGAAAATGTAGGTGTCGCTGTCAATATTCAGGCCTGCATTTTTCATGGCTTCGGATTGGTGTGATTGACGCACTTCGTATAGTGTAAAGTGCTTGGTCATGCGGTCTTTATGTTTGACGAGCAAGGCATCTAGATCGGCGATTAAGTCGTTTTGGATAGCTTCTAAATTTTGATAGCGTTCAAAATCATCAGGTTCGCCTTCTAAAGGGTAGTCTGCGATGTGATAGCACCGCTTTAATTTAGCATCCGTGATTTCGCCTGTAAGGTTGTGGCTGTCTTTGGAAAAAATTAAACCCACCGAATGGGTGGGCTCGTTGTAATAGAGGCGCGCTGCGCCTTGTGGCATATGCATAATCCCGGTTTCGGGATCTACAGTAATTCCGTCGTGATGAATGAATTTCTTGATAATGTTCCGGATATGGCCTCGGAAAAGGTGAACCGGTTTTTTATATTGTTCTCGCATTTTAAACACACCCGCGAATTTTTGTTTCAATATTATTGAAAATGGGTTTACGCCTCTTTTGAAAATTGCGCAAGCTTTTTATGCGATTTTTTTTATGGGTAGTCGATGCGCATTAAATAAAGGCCATCTGGTGGAGCGGTGGGGCCTGCGGCGGCGCGGTTTTTGGCCTCGAGCGCGGTTTTAATATCTGACGGCTTCCATTTGCCTTCGCCGACCATTTGCAAGGTTCCGGCAAAATTACGGATTTGATGGTGCAAAAAGGATTGTGCTTCGGCCTCGATCCAGATTTCAGTGCCGCCATGATTATCATAAGGGCGGGCAGTGACGCTGAGGCGGTCGAGCGTGCGGATGGGTGAATTTGCTTGGCATTCTGCGGCGCGGAAGCTGGTGAAGTCATGCTTGCCGATTAAGTATTGTGCGGCTTCGTGCATGGCTTGGACATTCAGGGGTTTATATTGAACCCATGCCAAATTTTTCTCTAACCCCAGTGGGCATGCGCGATTAACGATGCGATAGCGGTAGAGCTTATTGGTGGCGTCAAAGCGGGCGTGGAAGTCTGCGCGCGCAACCTCGCCATGTGTGATGACGATAGGCGCTGGGCGCAAGTGGGCGTTGATGGCTTTGGTGACTTCGAACGCGTCCATCGGCTTTTTGGTTGGGGCGAGGTCAAAGTGAATAACCTGACCTGTCGCGTGGACGCCTGCATCGGTGCGGCCAGCGGCATGAATGGTGATGTTTTGGCCAGAGAATTTGGTGATGGCCTCTTCTATGCTTTGCTGGATAGAGGGTACATGCTTTTGCCGCTGCCAGCCTGAGTAATCAGTGCCTTTATACTCGACGGTCATGCGGTAACGGGTTAGATCACTCATGAAAGCCGATCTCCGACCGCTAGATACCCGCCGTTTAGGGCTGCCGTGAAATCCATGGCTTTTTTGCCAGCAGGCTGTACTTGTTTGAGGTGCAAAATAGTATCATTGCCGCACAGGATATGGCCTTGTTTATCAAGGATTGTGCCGATTTCTAAATTTTGTGGGGCTGCAGCATTTTCTGCGGCTGGCGCGGCAGCAATAATTTTTATACGGTCGTCTTTGATGGTGGCCCATGTGCCCGGCCAAGGGTTTAGGGCGCGCACTTGGCGATCAATTTCGCCTGCGGTGTGTTGCCAGTTGATTTGACCGTGATTTTTGTGCAGCATTTTTGCGTAAGTTGATTGCGCATCATCTTGGGGCGTCGCCTGTGGCATAGTGCCCGTATCCGCCAAAGTTTCTAGGAGTTCGGCGGTCATTTGTGCGCCCATGCTGGCAAGCGTATCATGTAAATCATTTGCCGTTGTTTGCGGTGTGATGGGACATGATTGGGATGCAATCACAGGGCCGGTATCAAGGCCAGCCTCCATTTGCATTAGGCAAATGCCGCTTTCTTCATCACCCGCCCAAATCGCGCGCTGAATCGGTGCGGCGCCACGCCAGCGCGGTAAAAGCGATCCGTGAATGTTCACGCAGCCATATTTTGGTGCGTCTAGAATGCTTTGTGGCAGGATCAGGCCGTATGCGGCGACAATCGCAATATCCAGATTATGTGCCTTAAAGGCGTCAATATCGGCTTGGTCTTTGAAGTTGATTGGCGTGAAAACAGCAATGTTATGGTCCGCAGCAAAACTGTGCACGGGTGACGGGATTGTTTTGTGGCCGCGACCTTTGGGGCGAGGAGGCTGCGAGTAGACGCATACGATTTCGTGCCCCGATTGCGCAATAGCCTCAAGAGCGATGCGCGCAAAATCAGGTGTTCCCATGAAACCGATGCGAAGTGTCTTCGTCATGCGCGCGGCGTTCCTATATTAAGTTTTGTTTCTTTAGTTTTTCGACCTTTTTCAAGATCATGTTGCGTTTCAGTGACGAGAGATAATCAATAAACAGTGTGCCGTTTAGATGATCGATCTCATGCTGGACGCAATGTGAAAGCAGGCCTTCGGCCTCAAGCTCGGCAGGGTTGCCGTTATAATCCAAATATTTAACGCGTACGATGGCTGGGCGCTCGACCTCGGCGGCTTGATGCGGGATGGATAGGCAGCCCTCTTCCATGACGCTCATCTCTTCGGATTCGTAAATGATTTCTGGATTGGCCATGCAGATGGGGTTTTTCTTTTCATCTGTGCCTGCCAGATCCATCACAAGAACGCGGTTGAGGATATCAACCTGATTGGCGGCAAGGCCGATGCCAGGCGCGTCATACATCGTGGCCAGCATTGTGTCCATTTGTTTGCGGATGTCATTTGTGACGCTGTCGATGGGGTTTGCGACGGCCTTAAGTGACGGATGCGGAACGTTAATAATGTCGTATAAAGTGCTCATGAGTGTATTAGCTATGGTTTTTTAGGGGTTAAATCAAGCTTCATTTGCTTTTTTCTCGTCATGGTCTTCGTCGGTGAGCTGAAGCGCGCGCGGGATTTCATTGCTTTGTTCGCTGAGCGTTATCTCTGCTGTGGATGCGGTGGAGCCTTGCAAGTCCTTGAATTTGCGCGCTGCTGGCAGGACTGAGCGCTCGAACGAGCCGATGGCATCATTATACCCGCGCAGGGCTGCGCCAATATTTTTGCCGACTTTTTCCATGTGCCCAGTGAAGGTGAGCATACGTTTGTAAAGCTCGTACCCGCGTTCAGAGATTTCTTGCGCGTTTTGGGCAAGTTCCATCTGACGCCAGCTCATCCCGACAACGCGGATCAGGGACATTAATAATGTAGGGGAGGCAATAATGATGTTTTGCTGCGCGGCGAAATCAACAATTTCAGGGTCGGCGCGCAAGGCAAGGGAATATAAATGCTCGGACGGCAGGAACATGACGGTGAAATCGGGGCTGTCGATGTTTTCCCAATATCCTTTTTTGCCAAGTGCTTTGACATGCTCGCGCACTTGGCGGGCAATGTTTTTCATGATCGTTTGGTATTCTTCTTCGCTGAGATTGGTATCAAGGCGCTGCGTGAATTCGTTTAAGGGCGCTTTGGCATCAATAATAATGTTAAAGCCATCTTGCATATGGATGACGGCGTCAGGGCGTTGGCGTGATCCTTCCGCGTGCATAGAGACCTGCGTGTCATAGTGAACGCCCTTAATCAGGCCAGATTTTTCTAGCAAGCCTTCGAGGATAAATTCACCCCATTTGCCTTGGGCGGCAGGATCACGGAGTGCCCCAACCAACCGGGCGGTTTCACGGTTAAGCGTTTGTAAATCATTGCGAATGGCTTGATCTGTGCCTTTGACTTGTTCAAGTGCTTGGTTGAGTGCCTCGAGATGTTTATGCACGGGTTTTATCATTTCATCGATAGCGCGCTGGCGTTTATCCAGATCATGGGCGCCGTCTTGCTGGGCGTTTTTAAATTTTTCCTGCGCCAGTTGCATAAACTGTTCGCTTGTTTTGCTAAGCGCCTCTTGCGCGGTAGCCTTAAAGCGTGCGTCAAGGGCTTGCGTCGCACTGTCGAGAGCATTCTTGCCTGCGCTGACTTGTGCGGATAGGTCGGCATTTTGCCGTTCAAGCGCAATTTGTCTGCGGAACATAATCGCCGCGGTTAATGCCGCGCCAAAGCCAAGGCCTATGATGATGAAGAGTAGATTGTGAATCATGGTATTTTCCCTATAAGCGGTAATTATATAGGATATGCGGCGCTATGCACGTTTTTTCTGGTTTGCAATTTATGCATTACGCCCTAAACTTATCTGCACGATTGATAGTAAAATAATTTTAGAGTGATGTGTGCCAGGGATGCCTGATTTTAATAAAACAAAGATTATGTTTGTTTTGCCAGCTTTGACAGCAGGCGGGGCAGAGCGCGTCATGATTACCTTGATGAATGGTCTTGATCGTGATCGTTATGCGCCTTGCCTTGTGTCAGTGAGTGATAAAGGCGATTTACATGATTTGATTGATCAGGACATTGATTTTTGCACGCTTAAGCAAAAGCATTTAGCGCTGGGTTGGACGGGACTGTTCCAACATTTACGCCGCGAGAAACCTGATGTGGTGATTTCTACGATGGCGCATATGAATTTTGTTTTATTGACGATGCGCCCGTTTTTTCAAAAAACGAAATTTATCGTGCGCGAAGCCATTACGCCGTCTTTTTTGTTTAATAAGTATAAAAAGACATCGTGGCTGATTAAGTTGATGTATCAGATTTTATATCCTGCGGCAGATGCGGTTTTGTCGCCTTCGCAAATTATTTTTGATGAATTTCGTGATGTTTTGCGCATGTCATCCAAGAACTTTTTTGTGCTGAATAATCCAGTGAACACGAAAACTATTCGTGCCTGTTATGAAGCCCTATCAAAGAAAGATGCTGCGCATCATAAATCAGTTCATTTCTTGGCTGTGGGGCGGTTGGGCCGTCAAAAGGGTTTTGATCGTCTTATTGAATATTTGCCGCGTTTAAGCCTGCCATATGATTGGACTTTGACGATTTTAGGTGAAGGCGATGAGCGTGAGCATCTCGAAAGCTTAATTCGTAAACATGGTTTTGAAGATAAAGTTTTTATGCCGGGTCTTGTGCGGCCGCCGTGGCAACATTATTTACAGGCAGATTGTTTTTTGATGCCATCGCGGTATGAAGGATTGCCTAATGTGGTTTTAGAATCCCTTGCGTGCGGCGTTCCTGTTATTGCAACGCGTGAATCTGGCGGCATTGCTTATATTCGTGATCACTCGCCCAAAGGTGCAGTGCGCGTCGTAGACAGTATGCATGAATTTGTGCAGGCGATGGAGCAGGTTAAGCCAGGTAAGGCGAGCCATAAAAAATCATTGCTGAATGACATGTTCGAGCAAAAAGCTGTTTTCCGTCATTTTGTTAAAATTTTGCACATGGTTCAGCGTTAATTTTTACGTTATTCATTGCTGTAATTATTTATTATGTAGTTGCTAAGCGTTGAGCTAAAGACTTGGTGTCCTGTGTAATTCAGATGCCCTTTAGGTGAGGCAAATCCTCGTAAATCTTGTAGCGTTATATTTGGGGGCAGATGTGATTTTAGATCAGATTTTAGGTCGTAATATTCAATATTATTGTTCTCAAGCATCGCAATTAGCGCTGTGTGCGCGCTTTGGGTTAATGTTTTTGGACAGCTTTTCCAATTGTCATAGAAGGCATAGATGATTTTTACTCCGGTTCTGTTTTGAAGGGCGCTGTATTGCCCCAATAAATGATTGATGAGGGCATGGGTTCTTTGAGAATTGTTATCTTGTGTTTGACTGAGTATTTTCAAGCTCTCTATTGCTTCGTTTGGGCATGTGTTTGTATTTTCAGAAGAGTGAGCAGTTTGTTGCACTTTATTTATTTGGAGTTCATCGAGGAGTCCCCGATTCATACGGTTGTTGAGTACTGTAAAGAGTTTTGAATGGTTCATTAAGAAGTAAAAGGCATCGCCGATTATTGATGTTCTGATTTTGTACCCTCGTGATTTAAGGTACTTACGGTTAATACGAATGTTGCCGATTTCATCCATTGTATAGAAGGGCAAGGAGCCTCCTTGTGAATACTCTATACGATGTGTCAAATTTGCAGGACTGTTGATGATTATAAGTGTATCGAGGTCTAATAGCTCTGTGAAATATTTGCTGCGCTCTAATTCTATGACAGGGGTGGTGCCAGATAGGCCTAAATTGTGCACGTTAATGCTGTTAATGCGGGAGCGTAATATTTCTTCAGTTTGAGAAACAAAGGTATCTATGTCGGCCACTTGCAGGGCCTCAATGATTGAGTTGCCAATTATACCTATATTCTTTGCATCAGGATTTTTGGTAAAATTATGGCGCCCATTTGAACGAATAGCGAATTCATTCGTGGAGATTTTTGCCCTGTTTTCTGTTGTCCATATGCCTTTTACATTCTTACGATGGGTATAGGCGGTTTTGGCATCTGGTCCGTATAACGATACCTCTGCAACGGGTAAGGTTTTCCAGGCTGGTGTTAGTTCAATGCATCTAAGGACAGCTTCAAAGAGAAATGCTGCGCAGATTAAGCCGCAACAAAATAAGCATGTTTTTTTAAATGCGCGGAACAACATGTTTAAAACCTAAAGTAAATGAATGGATTGTCGAGGGCTTTTGGTAGCAAGAGAATTGTAAAACATAAACCGATTAGGATACCCCAACAAAAAGGTTGGTTGATTTTCTTCATAAGCTTGATGCCTTTAAGATTGTAGTATCTGCCTTCCAGTAAATGCAAACCACCTAATACTATCATGCCAGACCATATCCAAGAGAGATTGTTCATATTGAGGGTAGACGGCGTGAACATGATTTGCAAATAGTCTAATGCAAAACCCATATTAGGAGCGCGGAAAAACACCCATAGTATTACTGTAACTAGCAATGTTCCTAGCCATGAAACGAGAGGCCGTTTATTGAAAAAAGGTGCGCCTATTCGCCACAGTAATATGGCAACGCCCCAAGAGGCGCCCCATGCAGCGAAAGTCCAGTTTGCACCATGCCATAGCCCCATTAATGTCATAACCAAGATTAAGGCAGTTAGTTGCTTTATTGGGCCTTTGATTTTATTTCCGCCTAGAGGAATATATAAATAATCACGCACCCATTGTGACAGGGTTATATGCCATCGCTGCCAAAATTCTTGCGGGCTTTTGGCGAGATATGGTTGTTTAAAGTTGATCGGCAGTCGAATGCCGAGGAGATATCCTAGCCCTAATGCAATATCCGAATAGCCAGAAAAATCATAATAGATCTGAAAGGTAAATGTTAGTACGCCCTGCCATGCGGCTAGTGCGGTGTCTGGCATGGTAGAAAAATTTGAGTCAACGATAGGAGCTAGCGAGTCTGATAAGATAACTTTTTTGACAAGTCCTAGTAAGCATAACCCCAGCCCTAGAGAGATGATGGTGTTGTTACGCTGTCCTTTTTTAAACAGCCTGTTGATTTGGTTTGAGATATCGTTTGCACGTACAATAGGCCCTGCAATCAGTTGTGGGAAAAAGGCGACGAATAAATAGAACCGAGGAAAAGAGGTTATCTGCCTGCAGGTTCCGCGGACGATGTCGACCTGATACGCGATCATCTGAAAGACATAAAAAGATATCCCTAAAGGGATAATAATTTGCGTATTAAAAATTTCATTGGCTCCAAGGGAACTGCCCAGGAAGCTGCTATATTTAAAATAGAGCAATGTGGCAAGGTTTATGGCGACGGTTGTTGAAAACACAATTTTACTTCGACTTACATAGAATGAAGCCCCATAGTTGAAGATAATCATTGTGATGATGAGCGCTAGATCTTGCCAGCCGGCAACAATATAAAACAGGAAACTGGCAAGGATATATACTGCGGGACCTATTCGCGGTATTTTCGAGAGGCCGTAAACAATTGCAAAAAAGAACAGAAAATATAAGGCATCAAATCGCATGAGAATCTTAATCGTGAGACGCGGTTAGAGCAATAATATTTTTACGTAAGATATGCGTTTCGACTAGAGGGGTCTGATTGATTTTATTTGTAATCTGCAAGAAGGCTTTTACTTCATCAGGGTTAATATTGTTGATTTTTTTCTTGTTATATTTTTGTGTTTTGATTCCAAATTTAATTTTGAATGGCAAAAGATTCTTGATGATAGGTATGTGACCTAATGGTTGTAGGCAGAACCATATAAAGGCTTTAAATGAAGCCCAATTTAATCGTGGCAAGTTTTTGATTTCTTGTAATTTATAAGAACATGGCTCTACGTTAAGTTTATTAAATAAGCTGATAATTTTTTGTGTAGATTCATAAGAATCGATGCTATCGGCCCATCCTTTTAGCCAGTCATGTCCTTTTTGGACTTCTGGGTATAAGTCATTGATGTTTTCTCCGTTGTTGACTTTATCTAGGAGATCAAGGACGTCCTTATCGCTGGTTACATTAATTGAGACCTTTGATGGAACTTCTAGGGCATACTCAGGGTCATTAAAGCCACGACAATAAGATATGACGGGTTTTCCTTGCAGGTGAGCCTCGACAGCAGTTGTGCTACCACAATGGAGAATAGCCTTAGCACCAATTAGCCAGGGCGTTACGCTGCCTTCAAAAACTACATGGACGTTACTATAATTTTTAGCTAGTTCATCCCATGGATCACGGTTTTCAGAGGGGTGTGGGCGAACAATGATATTTGTATTTGGAAATTTTTTGCTAAGAGGATCAATGATATCAACGAACCCATAGTAAATGTTTTTCGCATATTCCTCATAGCTTTCAAAGAATGCAACGGAATCTTTGGTAATGAAATGTCCCGCTTTATAGATATCCATTGCACCGTCTTTACCCATGGCATGGTTATAAGATCCAAAGCTTGTTGGGATGATAAAATACTCGCCAAATCTATCGTGAATATCGGTAATAGTCTCTTGATAAATTTCATGATATTTTTCTTTATCCCAAATATCGATACGTGGATTTGATGTGACGTGAAACTTTTCCGTATAATCGGGATAGGCGTTTTTGTAAGCTTCTTTTTGAACTGAACCCCAAAATAAACAGGCGTCTAGTGCTTTGATTGTTTCTGGTGTTGAGCGTGCAGAGACGAGATATTCTATATTGTTTTGAACGAGACCTTCTTCATCAAGGCAGACAACTTTATTGCCTTTCTTTTGCAAGTTTTTGATGTAGGGAACTTCATGGTGTAGTGCGCTTTTTAAGAAGAAAAGACCCGTCGGTAGAAACTCCAAGGATTTTACTATTTCTTGCTCTGTACCAATAATGCAATTCCATCCATTTTTAATGGCTTCGTTGCAAATCAATAATTTACCATTTAGTTCGCGCTCAACAATTTCTAGTGGGAATATTAGCCATTTTGGGGGTTCGTTTGTCATGGTCAAAGTCTTTTACTTTTTATTTAAAGGGGCTGGCTTTTTTGAAAGATTCTGCTTCTAAAGGTTTAATGACATTATTTGGGGCTTGTCCAAACACAATGCTGTTAGAAGGTATACTGATATTTTTTGCATAGCTGCCCGCAGCAAAAATTACGCGATCACCAGTTACTACATCACCTACGATTGTTGCATTTGCCATTAAATAATTATCGTGGCCTAGATTAGGGTATAAAGGGCTACCAGGGTTGCCGCCGATTGTGCAATTTTGCGATAGAAATAGCCTATTTCCTAAAGATGCACGACCGACTATGATGCCAATAGAGTGATTCACATAAAAGCTATCAGGTAATGCGACTTCATGATAGATATCGCAGCTATTTATCATTTTATTAAGGGCAAAAAATTTATCGGCTAATTTTTTGTGATGAGATATGCTGAGCTCATTTGCCAATAATAATAAAAACTGTGTGTATTGGTTTGAGTTATCTATGTTTAATGTGCTTGTATCCTCTGATTGGTAATATTTATTAGCAATTTCAGACCAGCATCTTTCAACTCGTTTTATGGTTTTTGGCATGACAGCGTCTATTATAGACACATCGTTTTCAGATACATCATGCAGTAGCCCTAAGTGTTTAAGGACCTGTTTGCGAACATATGTAGGGTCATGAATTAAATTGGCCATAAGCTACCTCACCGGATGTTTCAGTTTCCATTCACCTTCTTTGATGTTACACAGCGTGTGCAAAAAATTACATCTTGTTCTAATTCATTGATTTGGGCGTCAATTGTTTTGACTGTTTGCATGGGTCACTCTTTTTGTTTGTCAGGCTGGAAATACAAGCTGCTATCTTCTAGCAAGTTCTTCTGTGTAAATCAAGCTAGGCCCTTCTATGTTTGACTCTTTGTATGTAAAATATTACCTTGCGCTTTGATAGTTCAATGTAAAGGATTTATTTGATGTTTAAGGGCGACACAAAAGTAGCTAATGTTAATCGTAATTTACCTTCGCATGCGGGTTTAGGTCTAGGTAATGAAAATGATATTTTTCAGGTTGATACAACAGGTGATCGCTATGAGATTGCTGCGAATAGTTTTTATGCGTTATATCCCGATTTAGAGCCATTAAAGATTCATAGCCTTATGGACTATGATGTATGTCGCCCGGAGGCTGTTGACTTGCAGGGAACGTACTGCGTTCGTTTTATAAGGGCAGATGGCGATCTTGATAGTGTGGTCTTGCGTGTAAAGAAAGAAATCATGCCTGAAACCGCTGTTTTATCTGCTAAGATATTTGAGGCAGTGAATGAGCATTGTTTAGGACGTGACGGCATGAGCGTTTCAGATGTTCGTCTTTTCTCTGGCGGGGATCCTGTTTTGAATATTGATAATCACTGTGTTTCTGCAACGTCATTTGTTGTGGGGGAGCATATTGTTGAGCCGCCAACGCATACAGAAGTTCAGTTTATGGCATATGCTGTTGCGCGTTTTACCAATGCAATGCAGGCCTTACCCCCCCGCGTTAAAGCAAGAGCTTGATGATAATTTCGAGACAAATGCAGGTGATTTTAGTGTCGACGCTTTGAGAGGTGCGCGTTATCTACGCACTGAGGAGGGGCGTCGTCAGGCGTTAGATCTGACCAAAAAGTTCTTTGCCGAGTCTGAGGCGCAAAGAATTATTGATATTGCATCTAAGTATGGAGATGTTCTTGAGCAGCCTGATGCCCTTGATTATGTGCATGGTGTTATGATTGACGCTAATTTTTTGATGAAAAGATTGGCGGACGGTATGCCTAAAGGCGTTCATATTATGGATAATGAAACAGTTACTATGTCTAAATTTCCAAAAGGATATGATGCGGGAACTTTGATGTACCGCGCGATCCTAGGGAAAGCTGAGGGCGTAGGTGCAGAAGACGATCACGCGTATTTGAAAACTTTTTTGGAAGCCTATAATAGTCGCGCGGATATACCATTGTCACAAGATGAATTTTCTGCGGCTGTTAATGCTTATAATGCAAACGCATTATTGAGCAATTATGGTAAGCTCGCATCGTGGGACCCTGATACAGTGCCGCCTGAGGCAGGAATTCAGAGATTTGGTCGGTTCGCCTTGGATACGGACCAGCGTTTAGAGCAGGCAAATCTTTTGCAGTCACAACAAAACGTAACCAGCAAGCCGGACCAGCCGCATTTGGATAATACTTAGAGCTTTAAAAAATTCTCTAGAATTTTTAGGCCAATTGCACCACTTTTTTCTGGGTGGAATTGCGTACCATATACATTGTCTTGCTTCACAATTGAGGCAATAGGATTGCCCCCATAGTATGAATCGGCAACGCGGTTTTGAGCGTGGTCGGGGTGAGCGGTAAAAGAATGAACAAAATAGACTTCTGCATTGGGTGTGATGCCAGAGAGAAGAGGGTCATCCCATGCTGCAGGGTTTTGTGCAGGGGGCTGCAGCGATGTCCAAGCAATATGAGGAATTTTATGTGGTTGGCCAGACGTATTTTCTGCAGGAATGGCTTTCACATGTCCCTCAATGAAGCCCAGCCCTTGATGTGTGCCAAATTCTTCGCTCGTTTCAAAGAGCATTTGCATGCCTACGCAAATACCCAATAAATATTTTCCACTATCGACTGCTTGCTTAATAGGTGCTTCAAAGCCACGATTTTTGACCTCGTTAACGCAGCTGGAAAAGGCACCAACACCAGGCAGGATAAGTTTATCTGCGTTTTCAATTTGTTCAGGCGTTTTAGCAATAGTAAAATCAGCACCTAGATGATGTAAGGCGCGTTCCACGCTAAGGAGATTGCCGATATCATAGTGAATTAGAGTGACTTTACTCATGCGATGATAGACCTCATGGGGATATTCTGTTGTATGGCTTCGTTTCTGATTTCTGGTAAGGTCATGCGGCCGTAATGTAACGCATCGGCGATGGCTACGCCATCTGCATCTGCATTACTGACAACATCCACGATATCTTGTGTTTTACCAAAGCCGCCGCTTGCGATGACGGGAACTGGCACCTCTGCTGCGATGAGCTTGGTCAGTTCTGTATCAAAACCTTTGCGTGTACCTTCATGGTCAATTGAGGTGAGTAATATTTCGCCTGCGCCATTGGCAACACCTTGTTTTGCCCAGGCGATTGCGTCCATGCCTGTATCTTCGCGACCACAATCAACATAAACGCGCCATTGTCCATCAGGCATTTTTTTTGCTTCGATGGATAGCACCATGCATTGAGCGCCAAATCGGCGTGAAATGTCTGTGATAAGTGTAGGGTTCTGGGTTGCGGCAGTATTGACTGCAACTTTATCTGCGCCGGCAAAAAGAAGTGCTTCTGCATCATCGACCGATCGGACGCCGCCGCCTACAGTTATAGGAACAAAGATATTGTTTGACGTGGCTTTCACAATATCGTGTAAATTGTTGCGGCCATACAGGCTGGCGACCATGTCCATATAGATCAGCTCATCTGCGCCTTGTTCGTAGTAGCGGCGTGCATGTTCGTTTGGATCGCCAATAACACGGATGCCTTCAAGGTTTATGGCCTTGATGAGGTTTGGGCCCTTGATATCCAGACGCGCGATGAGGCGAACATTGTGGCGGTCTTTTTGCTCTACCATGCCCCTAATCCTCCGTCTACGTTGTATATGCCGCCAGTGCAATAATCAGACGCATCGCTAAGAAGATAAATGACCATGCCGACCATATCATCTGGCTTGGCCATTCGCCCTAGGGGGATGCGGTTATTATAGGCTTGATGGAATGTTTCGTTCTGACCATTATATACGCCGCCAGGAACAAGGCAATTGACGCGAATGTTATCTTTTGCCCACCATGTGGCAAGCCATTGGGTTAGACCTAGAATGCCTGATTTTGAAGCTGAATAGCCGACAAAACTTGCGAAGTCGACATCTTCATAAATACGGTGATCAGGTCCCATAACACCATATATGCTTGAGACATTAATCAGGCTTCCGCCTTTTCCAGATTCTTTCATAATGCGTCCAGCTTCGCGTGCTATCAAAAAGGACCCTGTTAGATTGATATCTAATGTTTTTTGCCACAGATCTAAGGGATATTCTTCAAATGGGGCAAAGGCTTCACCCATGTTTTTTAGGACATCACCAGTGATCGCGGCGTTATTAATAACGCCATCAAAGCCACCGTAGATTTTAGCGGCTTTTTCAATGCCATCAACCACCTGCTGTTCATCGCCGATATCCATTGTGATTGCTTTAGCGCCAAGCTCTTTTGCCAATTCTAGGACGTTGCTTTGAGGGCGATCAACCATGATGAGGCGAGCACCTTCTTTGATGAGGGTTTCGCTATAGCATTTTCCAAGGACACCCGTTGCACCAATTAAGAGAATACGTTTGTCTTTAATCTGAATGTGGGACATAATTTTGCTTGCCGTGTTTTTCTTCCATTAGCCAGTTGACGAGCATCGCATCAAAAGGCTCGTCGATATCAAAGCTTTTTTCCTTAGGTACTTCATAACCTTTCATGCGACCATTAAGCAAGTAACTATTGGTTCTGATATATTCAGCGTTAAAAATATAAAAACCTGCAACAATGTCCCATGTTGTTGGTGCTGCTTGCCGTGCTTCGACCTTTGTATCCAATGATTTGCTAAGATGAAGCAGGCCTTTATCATCTTCTTCAACAAGGTTGAAATAAGGATTTCTGTGAGATGGGGACACTGTAAATATGCCATCTATTTTACTTTGCTCTTGCTCGAATTGATCAATAATTCCGTTCAGATCTTGGGTGTCGAGTAAGGGCGTGGTGCAATCAATATCGATGAAGGCATCATATTGCATGTTATAGAGGTCTTCGCAGGTAGTTAGGGCGTGTTTCCACACGCCAAATTTACCTGCAGCGGACGTTGCGAGATCTGCTGGGCGTAGAAAAGGAATTTTTGCGCCGAAGCTTTGTGCAACATCAGCAATTTTTTTGTCGTCGGTTGAGATGACAACATCTGTGATGCGTGGATCGGATAATGCAGTTTCAACGGCCCAACCTATGAGTGGCTTGCCTGCAATGGGCATAATGTTTTTGCCTGGAACACCTGTACTGCCGCCTCGTGCACAAATGACGCCTAGGATCTTTTCAGTCATAGGGTTTTCCTTATTTTTTCTTGGGTTTTATTAGAATTTGATTGCTTTGCTGCTAACAAGATATGCAGATCATGAATACCATCTTCAAGTCCGCAACGCGGTGCGATTGTTGGATCTTTAACGCGATTTATAAAATATTCTACCGCGTTTTTTAGCATATCTGCGGGTTGAAAGTTTTTATCCGGTTTGGCGATGCATTGTACGTCATCTGATCCGATTTTACGCCATAAGATCCCCTCTTTCATGTCGAAGGTGTAAACACATTTTTCGCATATGATTTGTAGGCCGCGTCTATATGCAGGACTTAGCATGTCGAGCTGAACTGTTCCTGCAGCCTTGTTGTCTGCGCTTAGGATAATGTTGGCAAGATCTTCTGCGTTCATGTCGAGGTCGCTATTGTGACGTAAATCTGCGTAGACACTGTCCATGGGCCCAACAAGCCATGTCATCAGATCAATTTCATGGACGAGATCAAACAGCGCTCCACCACCACGAGTAGTATCGGCGCTGTAACATTTACGGTAATCACTTCCGGGTCGCCATTCGTCAAGTCGTTGTCCAACCCACGCTTGAAACGATAACACTTTTCCGTATTCGTGGTGTGTGAGTTGATGTTTAAGGGCGACTAAAGAAGGGTGGTGGCGTAATTGGCAGCCAATTTCAATGGGTAGATTACGGCTGTTTTGTTCTAGTTCCTGCAACCCATTTGTGTTGAGGCTAACGGGCTTTTCCATATAATAGGGAACATTTTTTTGTGCGGCTAATGTGGCGGGGGCGATGTGCTGATCTGTTGCGGTGGCAATGATGGCGGCATCCGCCCAATCTAGGCCATTTTCTAATGAAGGCTCGAACTCATACCCTGCATCAATGATGGCTTCTTTTTGATCTTGACGATGACGCCAAATTCGAAGACTTGCTCCCATGTCAGTTAGATTTTTTGCGTGCTTCTGCCCGATTGATCCAAAACCACAGATGAGAATATTGGTCATCGTTTTATGCCTTTTTGTCGCTGAAAATTTGATGATATTCGGCGCGCCCTTTTTCAAGGTCTTGTGGATTACCGATATCAAGCCAGTATTCTCGGATCGGGAATACGGACGATTCATAATTTTCCGCTTCTAATTGTGTGAATAACGTTGGCATGTCTAGATATTGATCTTTAGGAACATGTTCTAGAACTGTCGGGTTTAAGATATAGATGCCTGCGTTCACAAAATATGTTTGCGAAGGTTTTTCGACGATTGTGTCTAGCTTTGTCCCTTTGGTGCGGACTACGCCATAAGGTACTTGTTGTTGATATTCACGCACGCACATTGTTGCCATAGCATTTGTTTGTTTGTGAAAGTCGACTAAATGGGCAAAGTTGTTGTTTGTTAAGATGTCTCCATTCATAACGATGAGCGGACCTTTGGGCTGATCCGGGATGAGGCTGAGCGCACCTGCGGTCCCCATACGCTTATCTTCATATAAATAGGAAATTTTTACACCAAAATCGCGCCCATCTTTGAAGTAATCTTCGATAATCTCAGCCTTGTAATTCACCGAGAAATAAAAGTTTTTAAACCCTTGATCGCGTAGGTGTGTGACAATTGTTTCCAATAGCGGTTTGCCGCCGACTTCGATCATAGGTTTTGGCAAGTTTTCGGTGAGCGGCATTAAACGCGTGCCTAGACCTCCAAGCATAAGAACAATACTAATATCAGCATAATTTTTATGTTCTTTTTCGGCGTTATCAGTGAAGTCCTCGATGCAAGCAAGATCGACCACACAGCCATGCTCATCTAAAATAGGCAGGCGATGAATTTGCTGTGTGTGCATAATAGATTTTAGGCTAGCCGTATCATCGTTTTGTGTAGCTGTTTTGGGAGAGGTATTCATCACCTTATCGACGGTGTCAGTTAATTGAACTCCGTTGAGAATTGCACGTCGTATATCACCATCAGTGATCGTCCCAATGAGCTTGCAGTCGTCATTGACGATTAATACGATTTGCAAAGCAGCCAGGTCAATAATTTTCAAGGCTTCGATAATCGTACTGCTTTGGGTTAGAAAGGTATCTTTGTATTGGTGTGTCATGTGCGTCGTCTGTGTTATTTTTCTTGTAAACGTTTGCCAATCGGCCATTGCGGCATAAACGGTTCTTCAATGTGGTCGTTTTCTTTGATAAATGCAACTTTAGTAATGAGTAAGGTGGTGTCAGCGGTCTTGAGGATAATGCCTTCTGCTGTTCGTCCGACGATTTCGCCAATTTTCGCTTTATAAACGGGCGCATCAGCGATTAACCTTGATTCTAAAATCGCGATTTCATTATTATCTATGATTGCGCGCGCACATGGGCCTGGTTGGGATATGGCGCGGATGAAGTTGTGTAGGTCTTGACTGCTTTGGTTTAGCAAGATGTTTTCATCGCCAATACGTCTACGGCCGCAATAAAAACCTACGGGATGTATGTCGGTTTGTTTTTTCGGATTTACGTTATTATCAGCAACATCATTTAGTGCTTCGATTAATGTGTCAGCACAAGCGTTATGCGCTTTGTTTAGCAGGTCTGCGTATGTATCATTTTGCGTGATAGGCATCATGTTTTGTGTGATGATGTCACCAGTATCAATGCCTTCGTCGATGTAATGCACTGTGACGCCAAATTCTGTTTCTCCGTTGATCAAGGCCCAATTCAACGGGTTGCGGCCACGGTAGAAAGGTAAGGCTCCGGCATGGCAGTTAATAAATCCAAGCGGTGCGGCGCTAATAATGTCTTTTTTCAGAATTTGGTTGAATGACATTGACACAAGAACGTCGCAGTTGAATTGTGCTATACCTTCAATGAAATCTGGGGCGTTGATATTCGCATGAGGCAGGAAGGGGATATTAAGCTTGTCTGCCCATTTCTTTAATTCTGGGTCTTGCGTATCAAATCGCGGCGTAATAAATGCAATTTTAAATTTATCGGGTTGTGCAACGATGTGTGAGATGGCAAGTGAGGCCCAAGGCCCATCTCCAAAATAACCGATTGTAATCATATTATTAGTGTATGCCTTTTTAGGTTGAAATAAAAAGAGGTTGATCGGTTTCATAGGTTTGATCAACGATTTTGTTTAAAATGTCCCAATATTCCATGGGTGAAGCGCCGCTAGCAGGACGTTTAATTGCGATATCATTGGCGCCTAGAGTTGCGCCGGCTGGAATATGACGAGCGGCCATGATGCTTTTACGCGCCATATGTGCATTAATTTTTTCTGAAGCACTCGGTTCCTTGAGGCCGTTGCCAAGTGCTTTTTGGATATTTGGACGTTTTAATATTTCTGCAAGTTCGACATTACGATTATTTTCGATGAGCCTTTCTGCTTCACGAACAGCGGTGATCATGGCTTTAAGTTCATCAGGCTGCAGGGAGGCTTTATGGTCTGGTCCGGGTAATGTACGATCCTGGGTGAAATGTTTTTCGATGACAGTTGCGCCCATTACAACGGCGGCCAAGGGAATATCAATGCCCATGGTATGGTCTGAATAACCAGTGGGCACACCAAAGGTGTCAGAAATCGTACGCATTGCCTTTAAATTAACATCTTCTAAAGGCGTAGGGTATGCGGTATTACAGTGCAATACCGTAACTTTTTCTCTTAAAACTTCCAGAGCGGCGGCATCGTTCAGCATGTTCTGGAAGTCTGACCGGCTGCTTGGTGGTGTCTTATTCAGGTAACCGTAGGCTAGTATATTTAAGGCTTCTTTGATTTCATTCAGGCTTCCCATTCCGGTTGAGAAGATAACCTTATGGCCCGTTTGTGCGGCGGCCAATAATATTGGGCCGTTTGTTAGTTCGCTAGAACCCAGTTTAATGGTAGTGATTCCAAATTTATCGACCAACATATGCAGGCCATCAATATCAAATGGTGTTGAGAGGAAGGCTATATTGCGTTTTTTGCAATGTGCTATGAGCGCAGCATGGTCCCGCTCTGATAGCTCCAGACGTTTCAGCATGTCATACTGACTTTCATCAGTTCCTTGGTCAGAATTTTTAATTTGATAATCAGCCTTTGGAGCATTTTTACTCGCAAGCTTATCTGCTCGGAAGCTCTGAAATTTTACAATATCTGCGCCTGCTTCTGCCGCAATATCAATGAGGTCGAAGGCACGATTGATATCACCGTTATGATTGACGCCTGCTTCAGCGATGATAAGAGTTTTAGAGGATGTCATAGGATAAGAATACCTTATTACACAATTGAGGTGAAATATTTGTTTCTTTTAGAATATCTAAGATTCGCTGTGCAGTATTGCCGTCGCCATATGGATTGCATGGCGTGACTTTTGGCGTTTGCATGGCCTGTTGTAGTGCGCTGAATATTGCATCTTTTTCCGGAATGCAATCGATAACGGTTGAGGCTTTTATACGTCCTTGTTGACGCGTACCAATATTAACAGTAGGGATGCCAAAGCTGGGCGCTTCATATAGGCCGGATGATGAATTTCCAACCATTGCGTTTACGTGTCGCAATGCGTTGAGATATCTTTTTGATCCTAAGGATTCAATGAAGATACTGTTTTGATTGTGCGCAGCAAAATCTTTGGCCATTTGTGTGATTTGCATGCCTTCTGGATCAGCGTTACTGCCTGTTAGAATTATGTTTGTATCATTTTTTAGCATAGCCAAAGCATCAAGCATGTTTTGACATTGTTCGAGGGAATTTTGTTCTAACGTGACCGGATGAAAGGTGACTAATAGATTGTATATGTTCGGTGTAAAATTGATAGATTTGAAAAAGGTATCACGATCCATTTTTTCTATCGTGTGAATGTGATCAAGGCCGGGGTTGCCAACATTATGAACTGTGTTTGGGGTTTCGCCTAACTGTATAACGCGTTTTTTTGCATCTTCGTTCGTTGTGAAATGCAGATGTGACATCTTTGTCATAGCATGACGTATTGCATCATCGATTGCTCCTTCGGTAATGTCGCCTCCACATAAATGTGCGACAGGAACTTTCGCTATTAGGGCAGCTTGGACAGCGCCCATAATTTCATAGCGATCACCCAAGATAAGCAATAAGTCAGGGCGGTGTTCATCAAATTCTTGAGCAAAACCCGTGATGCCTTTCCCGAGCGCTATAGTAATATCCCTGGCTTTATCAGCTTGTGTTAAACCCATGTCGATAGTGGCGTTAACACTAAAGCCGTCATTTTTTATTGCGGCCAAACTCGTAGCATTGGCCATAAGATGCTGCCCGCATGCGACAATGCGCAACGTGAAGTTGGGGTCATTTTCTATGGCGCGGCATACAGGTGATAGTAATCCCCAATCCGCGCGACCGCCAGTTATAACGGTTATATGTGTCATTGCGTCAGGCCTAATTTTACACTGGAGGGCAGATTAATGATTGTTTGCTCAAGTTGTCCTGCAATCGCGAGATCCATTCGTGGGCAATTTTGGAACATAGGTAGGGTATGCATAAGCTTCCAGATGGGTCTGCATATGTAACCATTGTCGTGCAAAGACTGCAAGGTTTCATTCCGTTTGTTCGCGTCGTGTATTTGTATAGCGCACAGCCAATAGTTGCTGCGGCATCCTTCTGGCTCTTGTATAAAGCGAACGGCATCATTTTCTGAGAATTTCTCTATGTATCGCTCGGCTAAGCGGCGCTTACTCTCGACGAACGTATCTAATTGTTCTAGTTGCGCACACCCTAGCGCAGCATTCAAATTTGGCATACGATAGTTGTAGCCAATTTCATCATGTACAAAATCCCATTTATGAGGCACTTTAGCAGTTGTTGTAATGTGTTTTGCATGTGCAGCAATTTTGTCGTCATTGGTTAATATAGCGCCGCCGCCGCCAGTTGTTATGACCTTGTTTCCGTTAAAAGAAACGGCAGATATATCGCCATAGGATGCTAAAGGTTTATTGTGATAGAAACTGCCAAGTGCTTCTGCGGCATCGCTAATGATCGGCAGATTATATTTGTTGGCTACTGTTGATAACGTGACCATATTGCAGGCATGTCCGAAAATATGCACTGGTACGATGGCTGCAATGCGTTTTCCTGTGTTTTTGTTGATAAGGTTGCCGTTGCTTTGCATCGTGTTTTGGGCAAGATAATTATCTAGTTTGACTGCATCAATTCCAAGCGTATGTGCATCGCTGTCAACGAAATGTGGCGTTGCGCCGCAATATGTAACGGCATTTGCTGTGGCAATGAATGTGAGTGTGGGGATGATGACTTCGTCCCCAGATTTGACGCCCATCAGTATAAGCGCTGTATGTAGTGCGGCCGTACCGTTTACAGTTAAGATTGCGTGTGAGACCCCGCATTTTTCAGCTAGCTTTTCTTCGAAAAGATTGACATAACTTCCTACAGATGACACCCATCCTGTATCTAGGCATTCTTTGACATACTGCCACTCATTTCCGTTGAAACGAGGCTCGTGTAAATGAGCAGGTTTATCGGCACTTTGAATGACCTGGTCAAGAACATTAATAATCGTATCAGCGGGAGTGTTTGTCATTAAATATTATAGCGGTCTGTTTTATAAAGTTTGATATTTTCTGGGTTTTGGAACCACTCTGCTGTCTCAGTAATGCCGCGACGAAGTCCATCTAGACCACCGTAAGCTGGTTTCCACTCCATGATTTTTTGTGCTTTCTGTGTATCGGCAAGTAGGCGCTCGACTTCACTTTTATCTGGGCGCATGCGTTGCTTTTCGCACTCTATAGTAATATCTGCCCCCATAACATCTGCAATCATTTGAACGAGATCGCCGATACTGATTTCAAAATTACTACCTATATTGACAGTTTCACCAACGAGTGCATCGCAATTTAAAGCCTGTATAAAGCCTGATGCGGTGTCGGTTACGAAAGAAAAATCACGAGTGGGGTGTAGAGCGCCCAGAGATATTGTACGCTTTCCTGCAGCAATTTGTGCAACAATTGTTGGAATAACCGCTCGACATGATTGGCGAGGGCCGTATGTGTTAAATGGACGTAAAATTGATACAGGGGTATCAAATGACTTGTAAAACGACAGTGCAATAGCATCAGCGCCAATTTTTGTTGCGCTGTATGGTGATTGAGGTTGCATAGGATGTTCTTCAGTGATTGGTGCGAATAATGCAGTGCCATATACTTCAGAGGTAGACGTGCAGACAACACGTTCAACGCCTAGATCCCGCGCTGCTTGTACAATGTTTAAGGTACCTTTAATGTTTGTGTCCACGTAAGTATCAGGGGAATGATATGAATATGGGATAGCAATTAGTGCAGCAAGATGAAGAACCGCATCGCATCCTTCCATTGCTTGGCGTACGCCATGAGGGTCACGAATGTCACCAGAGAAGATATCGAGATTATCAGTTATCTCTTTTGGTGCATGATCAAGCCATCCCCAGCTATTGAAAGAGTTGTACAAGACAAAGGCGCGAACATCGTATCCTGATTTTACAAGTAGCTCTGTTAGGTGTGATCCAATGAAACCATCTGCGCCTGTTACGAGGACTTTTTTAGCTTTTCTCACGGTGTAATCCTTTAAAATTCAATCTTATCTATATTGCCGTTTTTAATTTTATAGACGCTATCAGCGTATTTTTGGACATCCTTATTGTGCGAAACAAAAATGATCGTAATGCTTTTCGCAAGGTTGCGCAATGTTCCAAGCAGTCTTTCTTCTGTTTCATGATCAAGCGCACTAGTTGCCTCATCTAGAAGGAGGACTTCAGGGTTATGAACGATAGCGCGTGCAATAGCGATGCGTTGACGCTGGCCGCCTGAGAGCATACGGCCATTTTCTCCAACCATAGAGTTAAGCCCATTCGGCTGGTTCGTCACAAAATCTTTAGCGCCTGCCCTATCAAGTGCTTGCCAGAGGGCATCATCGCTTAAGTCTTTACGGCCTACACGGATATTTTCAGCAATTGTGTCATTAAATAAAAAGACTTCCTGTGGGACGAAACCCAGATGTTCACGCCATTTTATAATGTCTAGGTTTTGTATATTAGTGGCATTCAGTCGTACGGAGCCTTGTTGAGGTGTATAAAAACCACTGATCAGGTCCAGAATTGTTGTTTTCCCAGAGCCAGACTCGCCAATGATTGCTGTCATAGTTTTGGGTGAGAACGAGATTGTGGCATTTTGAATGATGTTTGTATCATCATGAGAAAAACTAATGTTTTCTAGATCAATTTTTTCAATTTTTTGTGGAGGCGCCTCAGTTCCGGGCCAGGCACTGTCAGCGTCTTCGGTTGTTTTGATCGTTTTAATTAAGGACCAAAGGGCGCTTTGTTGTACCATTAATTTTTGATATTCGCCTTGCATAACATTCATGCTGGTGAGGAGACGAATGAAAATAATGCCCATTACAGGCAGCTCGCTGCTTGAAAGATCTCCGAACTTTAATGTAATGAATAGCCCTACAATGGCCATAGCGACCATGAGTGGCTCATATATGACGCGCATGGATTGGGTTGAAATGAGCTCAGACGATTGCGCTTTTTCTAAGTCATTTGAGTGACTGGATAAAATGCTCATGAATTTATTTTCTAAGGCCATCGCACGTAGTGGCTTGATGCCAGTAAGCATGTCAGCCATTTGCACAAGCATATTTTTACTTAAATCCGTCTGATCATTGCCTGCTTTGTTCGCGCGCTTAACAAGAGCCCATAACATTATTACGATGATGCTGCCAATTAAAACTGTGCCAATAAAAACTTTCCAAGATAAGATGAAGGCGCTTATGGCGTAGACAAGGAATTGAACACTGGCAGCCATAAAACGTGCAGCAAATAAAAATGCCATTGATGACTTAAACGTCTCAAGAACGAGCGCATTGAGGCTAACGCCCATTGCGCTCTTGATATAATAGCTCCAGTTAGCCTTTAAAAGTGCTTGCATGAGGCGATCACGAAGATCTGCAGATATGTGTGCGACAATTTTACTGACCTTGCGTAGTGCGCTCCATAGGATAAAAGCTTTGAGAGCAATGGCAGCTGCAATAAAGCCGCCAACTGTTTGAAAATTAAGTATGATATTGTTATTGATGATAAAATTTTTGATTGTCCCGTCAGGGATTTCATCGATATTGACGCTTCCCTCTAGGACAATTTGCAAGAAGGGTAAGAATGCAGCGACTCCAAAAGCTTCAGCAATTCCTGCAAGCGCCAATAATATAACTACCAGATATGTTTCTGCTGGATAAGATGTAAAGAAAAAATGGAGCGTTTTTGAAAATTGTTTCATGGCAAGAGGCTATTTTTTCCTATTTTTAGATATAGCTGGCGATGATTGCGCGGAGCTCTTCGATGCCGGCTTTTTTATGGGCGCTGGTCAGGGTGACAATCGGGTGCGCTGCGGCATGTTTTTTCAGAACATCTGTAATCGATTTAAGGCGTTTTTCGCGCTCGTCATTTTTAATTTTATCGGTTTTTGTTAGGATGATGCGGTATGAAACGGCGGTTTCATCCAACATTTTCATCAATTCGATATCAGATTCTTTTAGGCCATGGCGCGAGTCGATTAAGATCATCACACAGCGTAAATTAGCGCGGCCACGAAGGTAACTGCGGATGAGTTTATGCCATTCGTTGCGCGTGGATTTGGACACTTGGGCATAACCATATCCTGGCATATCAACCATGTACATTTGCTTGGCAACATTGAAATAGTTCAGTTGTTGCGTGCGGCCAGGCGTGTGTGATGTGCGCGCCAAAGATGTACGGCCAGTGATGGCGTTAATCAGGGATGATTTGCCAACGTTTGAACGTCCTGCGAAGGCGACCTCGTTGAGCTGATCGTCTGGAAGTTGTTTGAGCTCTGCCACGCCGAGGATAAAATCGCATGTGCCGCTGAACAGGCGATTTCCTGCTTCGATGTCGTATTCTTCAGGCGTATCAGACATGATTACTTTTTCTTCTTTTTCTTTGGCTTAGGCGGTTTGATGTTTTCGATGACTTCATAATCAGCATCTTCGATGTCAGCCGCGTCTGATTTTGCTGCGCTTGCGGGTGCAGCATTTTTGTCATCTTCATCGTCATGGCTTTCGCCGAATAGGTGAATAGGGACGCCCATTTTGCGCATAATGACAATTTGCTGGATGTTGCCGAAAAAGGCGCTGACTGTCCAATAGATGACAAGGCCTGACGCAAATTTCGCCATAATGAATGTCATGATGATTGGGAACAGGCGCATCATATCGCGCTGAATTTTGTCAACGGGTGGTGGGCTGAGCATGCGCTGGATTTGCATGGCAACGAGCATAAGGCATGGCCAAATACCAACATGCAGCAATGATGGTGGATCCCAGTCAATTAAACCAAAGAGCGTAAACAGGTTTGTTGGATCAGGTGCAGATAGATCTTTGATCCAGCCGTAAAATGGTTGATGGCGCACTTCTAATGTAATGAAGAGAATTTTATAAAATGCGAAGAAGATTGGAATCTGTAGCAAAATAGGGAAGCAACCCGCCATTGGGTTGACGCCTTCGCGTTGATACAGGGCAATCATGTCTTGCTGTAGTTTTTGCTTCTCATCGTCGCCGTATTTTTCTTGAAGCGCTTTAACTTTCGGCATGACCTTTTTCATTTTGGCAAATGAAGAATATGACTTGTATGTCAAAGGTGATGCCATTGTACGAATAATGATAGTTAGGGCGATAATGGCGAGGCCCATATTGCCGATTAAGAGGCCTAGGTAATGCAGTGCATAGAAAAATGGAATGGTCAGGAACCAGAACATTCCAAAATCGATGGCTAGATCTAATTTATCGACGCCAAGGGTTTTGCTGTAGTCTTTCAGCATCAAAACACGTTTTGGGCCTGTGAAGACATGGCTTTGTACGGAGCCGCTTTGCCCTGGCGCAAGGGTTAGGGCCGAGCCAGTGAAGTCAGTTTGATAGAGGCCAGTATCCGTTTCTTTTTTCTTTGGCGGTGTGCCGCTGTAATTAAAGCGGTATTTAATATTTTGCCCTTGTGGCGGCATAAGGGCGGTTAGCCAATATTTATCTGTAATGCCGATCCAACCTGTTGCAGCATTTTCGCTGATCTGGCGTTTTTTGCGCAAATCTTTGTATTTTTGTTTGTGGAGTTTATCACCGATATAGGCAATCGGCCCTTCGTGTGAGATTGAGCGTCCCTCGAAGTGGGGTGAAATGCCGCGCTGGCTCACTAAGCCATAGGGGTGAAGGCTGATGTTATGATCTGCGTTATTTGTGACTTTCTGATCGACAGTGATCACGTAGTTTTCATCGAGTGTGAAAATGCGATCAAAGCGCACGCCCTGTCCGTTATTCCAATATAAGACGACAGGCTTGCCAGGGGCGAGTGTGGTTTGTTCCCCTGCAACTGACCAGCGCGTTTTGTTTGAGGGTAATTTTAGAGAGCTATCTGCTGATACCCAGCCATATTCTACTGTACGGGCGTGCTGACTGCCTTTCGGGGCGAGGAGGGTAATTTTGTCGTTTTGTTCCAGTGTTTCAAAATAGTCATTGAGCTGAATATAGTTGAGGCTTCCACCAGTCGTTGACAGTGACCCTGAAATTTTATCATTTTGGATGGTGATGTTGGTGGTCTTCTGAAGGAGTGAAGGGATATCTTTGGGCGCGTTTGACTTTGCCGTGTCAGATAAAGTACTTAGCGCTGCGTCAGAGGATTGGTTGGCTTGCTGTAGCTTGGCTGCCTCGATGCGGGCTTGGCGCATGGCTTCTTGATGCGGGCGCATGATATAGGTGTCATAGGCGAAGTATAAAAGCGCAGAGATGACCATAAAAATAATCAGATTGCGGCTGTCAGACGGGTTCATCTGGTTGTTTTGGTTTGTCGCCATAAATTGTGTCCTATTTCTTACTTTTCGTTTGCGTTTTTATAGCCTATGGGCGCGGCTTAATCAATTCCCCAGCCTTGGAAAAGCAATTATTTGCGGGTCTGTGATGGATTTGTCTCATCTTTTTCGGGCACGGGGTCGTGGAATGGGCCGTGGTGCCATGGGCCGCATTTGATAATACGTTTTATAGCCAGCCATAAACCTTTGCCCGCGCCGTGTTTTTCAATGGCATCAAGCGCATAGGTCGAGCATGTCGGGGTAAAACGGCATGAGGGCGGGAAGAACGGTGAAATGCAGGCCTTGTAGAAATGAACTGGCAGTTTAGCGAGGGTTTTAAGCATGACATTCCATGCGTTTTAGGCACCAAATCAGGTCTTTTTCAAGGGTTTGATATGGCGCGTCCAGTGTGCTGGGGCGGCCGATGAGAACGTAGTCTTTGTTTTTGATGGCCTTGTTTTTCAAAATATCATTTGCCAGCGCCCGCAAGCGGCGTTTGATGCGGTTGCGTTTTACTGCGGATTTATAGGTTTTTTTGGTAACGGTAATGCCGTAACGCAGGCGGCCTTCGCCAGTGCCTTCATCGGCTTGAATGATAAGATTTTTGGCAATCCATTTTTTACCGCTTTTGTTTAGGCGTAAAAAATCAGCTCTGTTTTTCAACGAGCTGATTGATTGATTTTTGTCTCCCAGTGTAGAACACATGGGCGTATCCTTAATTAGGCGCTTAGACGCTTTCGCCCTTTAGCGCGGCGAGATGCCAATACATTGCGGCCGTTTTTTGTCGCCATACGAGAGCGAAAACCGTGACGGCGTTTACGAACAAGAACACTAGGTTGAAATGTGCGTTTCATTTTTTATCTCACTTCATTAATCTTAAGTGCCGCTTTTTAGCGGATTAAAGACGGGTTGTCAAACGAATAATGGCAATTTTCTTGCGCAGGGCGTTATGCAACGGGCTGATCGACGCGTGATGGTAGGTCAGAGGCGATAGGCTCGTCATCCAACATTTCAATCATGCCTGATGGTTGTACCGCGAAATCAGCATAAAACAGTGCGTTTGAATAGAAAACAACAGCGTTACACAGCATATGACCTTGGTCGTTTTTGCCTTCGTATGATGCTGGGCGCACAGTGCCTTCGATGACTGATTGTGTTGTTTCGTCCATATCTGTTGGGATGTTTGGATCATCCATGCTTTCGGCGATGTAAAATGGGCCTTCTTCACCGCGTACGAAGAAGCAGAAAAAGCGCAAGTATTCGAGCACGTTTTCTTCGGTCACTTTGATCGGAGCCTTGGCATTCACTTCGTGAATTGGTGGAGATGTACCGTTGAGGCGGAACAGGTTACCTTGATCTGTTAGGTAGTAAACAACCAGATTTGGTTTTACCCAGTTAGGGTCCTGCACGCGGATCAGAGCAACAGATTCGTAGAATGGAAGCATGCGCCAGCTGACTTTGGTTGTCGCGGTGCTGACCTTGTACTTACCATCGATATCGTCGATTTGATCAAGAAATCCTGTTAGTTCGTCGCCTTCGACCGCATTCCAGTTTTCGTCTTGATACATGTTACTCCTACCTTTTATTCAAAACAGCACATTCTATAGTGCCAGAATTCATTTTAATCGCAAGTGATTGTTTGGCTTTTACCCAAGCAATGTTCTGTTTTATGGCATAAAAATATCCAGAAATGAAATAAAAAGAGATTTTTTTGTCTAATTATCGATTTGCTCGGATACGGGCGGGGTTTCGCTGCTGTTTTCTGCGGGTGGGGCTTCGTACGCGAAGGATAGGTCGCCGCCGTTTAGGGTGACTTCGACCGCGCCGCCTTGCTCAAGTTTTCCGAATAAAATTTCCTCGGCAAGGGGGCGTTTGACCTTTTCTTGGATAATGCGCGCCAGCGGGCGTGCGCCCATGGCAGGGTCGTATCCTAAATGCGCAAGATGCTGGCGGGCATCTTCGGATAGGGTGATGGAAATATTGCGGTCGGCCAGTTGTCCTTCCAATTGGATGATAAATTTGTCGACGACCTTTTCCATGGTTTCAGGTTTCAGGTTGCCAAATGGCACGATGGCGTCCAAACGGTTTCTGAATTCAGGCGTAAAGGTGCGCATCAATATTTCATTATCGGCGTAGCCTTCGGCTTCGTCGCCCAGATCACGTCCAAAACCGATGGGCGCTTTGGCAATTTGCGTGGCTCCCGCGTTGGTGGTCATGATCAAGATGCAGTTGCGGAAGTCGATCGTTTTACCGTTATTATCGGTGAGCTTGCCGTAGTCCATTACTTGCAGCAAAATATTATAGATATCAGGATGTGCCTTTTCGATCTCATCAAGCAGCAAAACGCAATGCGGGTTTTGGTCAATTTTATCGGTCAGTAAACCGCCTTGTTCAAATCCAACATAGCCTGGCGGCGTACCAATCAGGCGTGATACGGCGTGGGCTTCCATGTATTCTGACATGTCAAAGCGCGCCAGTTCTATGCCTAATGTTTTAGATAGTTGCCGCGCGATTTCAGTTTTACCAACGCCCGTTGGGCCAGCAAACAGGTACGAGCCAATAGGCTTGTCCGGATCACGCAGACCTGCGCGCGCCATTTTGATGGAATCGCATAAAATGTCGATGGCTGGGTCTTGGTCGTAGACCATTGTTTTTAAGTCACGCTCTAGATTGCGCAGGACGTCTTTGTCGCTTGCGTTGAGGCTTTTGGCAGGGATGCGGGCAATCGCGGCGATCACATCTTCGATGTCGTCTTTGGTGATGATTTTTTTGCGTTGCTCCTCGGGGACGAGCATTTGCGCCGCGCCGACTTCATCAATAATGTCGATGGCCTTATCGGGCAGTTTGCGATCGCCGATATATTGCGCAGAAAGCTCAACCGCCGCGCGGATGGCGTCATCAGTATAGGTGATGTTGTGATGCTCGCCATATTTGGGACGCAGGCCAGTCAGGATTTTAACCGCGTCTTCGATGCTGGGCTCGGGCACGTCAATTTTTTGGAAGCGGCGGACAAGCGCGCGGTCTTTTTCAAAATAGTTGCGGTACTCTTTATAGGTGGTTGAGCCCATGCAGCGTAGCTCGCCGCTGGCGAGTGCGGGTTTGAGTAAGTTTGATGCGTCCATTGCGCCGCCGCTGGTTGCGCCTGCGCCGATGATGGTGTGAATCTCATCGATGAATAAAATTGCGCCTGGTATTTCTGCGATTTCGCGTAAGACCAGTTTAAGGCGTTCTTCGAAATCGCCGCGATAACGCGTCCCCGCAAGCAGCGCACCCATATCTAGCGAGAAGATCACGGCGTCGTGCAAAACGGCAGGAACGTCTTGATCGATGATGCGTTTGGCGAGACCTTCGGCGATAGCGGTTTTGCCTACGCCCGGATCACCAACATAAAGCGGGTTGTTTTTTGATCTGCGGCACAGAATTTGAATGGTGCGCTCGACCTCTTTATCGCGGCCGATGAGGGGGTCAATTTTTCCGGCGTGTGCTTTGTCGTTGAGGTTAACGCAATAGGCATCAATGGCATCTGCGCCTGTTTTGATGCTGGCGTCGTCATCGAAAGATTCAGCAGGGTCAGGGATTGCTTTGCCGGCCTCGTTATTGGTGACTTTGGCAATGCCGTGCGAGATATAATTCACGGCGTCAAAGCGTGTCATATCTTGTTCTTGCAGGAAGTAAACGGCGTGGCTTTCGCGCTCGGAAAACAGGGCGACAAGGACATTTGCGCCAGTGACTTCTTCGCGGCCAGAGGATTGCACGTGAATGGCGGCGCGCTGTAATACGCGTTGGAAGGCGGTGGTTGGTTTTGCTTCGTCGGCCTCTTCGTTGATAAGGCCGCCAAGTTCATTTTCCAGATATTGCGCCAGTTGATCGCGCAAATCGTCCAAGGAAATGCCGCATGATCGCAGGACGGCGATAGCGTCTTGGTCATCGGTCAGGGCAAGGAGTAAATGTTCGAGCGTAGCAAATTCGTGGTTGCGCTCGGAGGCGTGTTCGAGGGCGCGGTGCAGTGTTTGTTCTAGGTTGCGCGATAGCATGGGGATGAGGCTCCGATTTGGATCATGTTCATCTTTTATTGTCGCTTAATCGGGGGTGCGCTGTCAATGATCGACGCAGATGTGCGCGCTGCGGGTTATTCTTTTTCCATCGTGCATTGCAGGGGCTGTTCGTTTGCGCGGGCAAAGTCCATAACTTGCGTCACTTTGGTTTCTGCAATTTCATAGGTATAGATGCCGCAAATGCCAACGCCCTTACGGTGGACATGCATCATGATGTCGGTGGCTTCTTGGCGGTTTTTGTTAAAGAATTTTTCTAAGACGTGGACGACAAATTCCATCGGCGTGTAGTCATCGTTGAGGATGATGACCTTGTACATGGCGGGTTTTTGTGTGCGCGGACGCGATTTCAGCAAGACCCCTGTATCAGGAGATTCTTCCCGATCGGGTGAAAAGTTTGGATCGTTGTTATCGTCGTTCGTCATGGTGGCTTCGGTTTAACAGTGTTGTTACGCAATGTAATATAACAGTTTTTTGTAGGGGGTCAATTTTTGAAAATTGCCGTGTAAAAAAGGCCTTCGCGAGGTGTGTTCGCAAAGGCCTTTTTGAAAGACGATTGTATGCAGTTTTCTTATGCAGCAACGCTCATTTTTTGAACAGCTTTGTTGATTTGCTCGTTCAATGGCTCAGCGCTTTCAGTCATTACTTTTGTGCTGATTTCAGAAAGTTTTGTCATGCTAGACATGAAATCATCAAAGTTTGACTGTGCGATTTTGTTTTGGATTTCAGCAAATTCGTTCAGTGTCTTGCAGCTTAGCGCTTCTTTTGCGTAAGCAGCTTGCTTTTCAGCAGCAGACTGGCTTAGCTCGACTGATGTGCGTACGATGCTTTCGTAGCCTTTAGTCAAGATGCCGTATGATTTTGTGAATGCCTCGAAGCTTTCGCGGCTAGCGGCCGTGGCTTCTTGTGCAATTTTGTCGAATTGAGCAGTGCTCTTAGTCATGGTTTCCTCCAATAGTTTGGTCATAGGTGCGGGGGGTAGTTTGAAAAACGGCGTGAAGTAATCAGCAGGGCTTGTCGCCTTCGCTTTTTTAGGTGACGCTGTTTTTGTGCTTTTCACAACTTCCAATTTGGTTGTTGCTGATTTGGTTCTACTTGCTTTTTTAGCCATAGCCTAATCTTCTTTTCCGTTTCCAAGGAACATCGTTCCTTTATTAAAACTAGTTTAAAGTTTAGTGTACTCAAGTGTTAATGAACTTATCTATACACCTACCACTGATTGTAAAAGTGCGTCAAGTTTTTTTTGCGCTGCACAAAAGTTTTTTACAGGAAAATTTTTATTTAAAAAAGCTATGGAATAATGCAGCAAAATGTTGGCAATTTATGGACAAAGTGCGCTGGGTGTTGTAGTGTATTTCTATAATAAATTTACGATCTAAATTGTCTGTAATTTACCTGTCATATTTATAGCCTGTTAATAGGGGTTCTTTAGTGAACGAACACAATTTTTTAAAGCATTCTGTGATGACGCATTGCTTGCGTCTTTTCTTTCTTTGTGCGTTGGTTTTGTCTGTGTGTTTTCAGGCGGCGCCTGCGCGGGCGAATCCTTTGTATGCGTCATTTGTAATGGATGCCGATACGGGCGTTGTCCTGCATGAGCGTTATGCGAATAAAAAACTGCACCCTGCATCTTTGACGAAGGTCATGACGTTGATGATGGTTTTTGAAGGATTGAAAAAAGGCAAAATCCGTATGGGTGATGATATTTATATTTCGCATCATGCGGCGAGTATGGTGCCAAGTAAATTAGGTTTGCCTGCAGGGTCGCGCATTAAGGTGCGTGATGCTATTCAGGCGCTGGCGACAAAATCTGCCAATGATATTGCCGTGGCCGTGGCCGAGCATATCGGCGGGAGCGAGCGTAACTTTGCGCGGATGATGACATTGCGCGCGCGTCAGCTTGGTATGGATCGCACGTTATTTATGAATGCGTCAGGTTTGCATCACCGCAAGCAAGTCAGCACGGCGCGTGATATGGCGTTGATGGCGCGCTATGTGATTAACACCTATCCTGATTATTACAGTTTTTACAGCCGCACGTCTTTTGAATATAAGGGAAAGACATACCGCAATCACAACCGCCTGATGAATAGCTATCGCGGGATGGATGGTATGAAGACAGGGTATATTAGTGCCTCGGGCTTTAACTTGATTGCGTCTGCGGTGCGTAATGACCGCCGCATTATTGGCGTGGTCTTTGGCGGCAAGACGTCACGATCACGCAATGCGCATATGGCGCGTTTGTTAGATGACGGGTTCCGCCGATTGCCACGTGTTCGCACGGCGAGCGCAGAGATCCCTGCGCCGGACAAAAAGCCAGCTGAGATGATGATGGCGTCTTTGGATGTTGCGTCGATTGCACCTGCAGCCGGTGATGTCGCGCGCGGCGTTGATGCCATCCCTGCGCCTGCAGCAAAACAGCGCCTGCGTACGAATGTGATCGAGCAAGGCAGCGCTGATTTTAGCGATGATATCGATAAGTCTTGGGCGATTCAGGTGGGTGCGTTCCAAAGCCAAAGTCAGACAATGCGCGCTATTCGTAAGGCGGTTAAGCAATTGCCACCTTATTATAAACGCGCCGAGCCTTTGGTCGTGCCGCTTTCTGTTGCGGGGTCAGAATTATATCGCGCGCGTTTGAGCGGATATAGCGCCCATGATGCGTATGCGGCGTGCGCGTATATTCGTGAATGCATCACGATCGCCCCTTAATTTTCTTGTTCTGATGAGTGTTTCATGTGCGTGCGGATTTGCGCCGCACGTGCGTTTATTGATCCCAATTCGAATCGATCGACATAATCTGCGCCTTAGGTTCGGCTAGATCGCGGATTTGTTTTGTCATGGGCATAGTGTAGCTGTATGTCGCGAAGACATTGCCTGTTTTAACCTTTGTCATGCGCAGGTGAATGGTGAAGCTGTCATCGTCATGCGTGTAGGTTCCGCCGACAATATTGTCTGGCGCGTTATATTGCTCAGGCGATTGGGCGAAACTGGTGTCGGATTTATCGGCAACTTCTGAGATATCAACGCGGTATCCTAATTGAACGAAGCGCTGGCCGATTTGTTCGGTTGTGATGCTTGCGATATCAGAAGACAGTTGCGGTGCATCCGCATCGATAAGCTTGATGGCCTTAATGAGTTGATCACGTTTTAGGTTATTGCCAGCTTGTTGAACGAGATAATCAGCCGCAGCATAATTTTTCTCGATCAGGTTGATGTGCTTGCCGTGGATGAATTCCAGCCCTTTGTTTTTGATCTGAGCGGCGCTCATGGCGCAGCCTTGTAAGAGTGCGCCAGCGGACAGTGTGAGGATCAAAGCTTTTTTGGCATGCATGGTTGTGGCCTTATCTATATTCTTCGGGCGGGTAAGGGCCGCTGTTGGGGGCTGGTGGATAGTATGGCGTTTCTTTGCTCATCGGCATTGGGTTGATCGGAAGAGGGGCGCTGCGTTCAGGTTTGCCGTGGAGGTTTGCCGTTCTTTCATCGCGATCATAAAATGGTTTGGCTTTGCTGTCTGTGCGCTCGACGTGCAGATCATATTGTGAGGGCGCTGGGTACTCGGTAAATTTATCCGGCGTGTCGTTGATTTCCAGGTTGCGCAGGTGCAGCAAATAATCATGCTCGGTCGAGAAGTTATTATAAAATTTAGGCAACATTTCATTGAGGGTTGTCTGGCTGAGGATTTTTTTATCTTTCACCAGTGTTAGCGTTAAATCGACATTCTTAAAGATATCGCTTTCTTGTTTTTTTGCTGGTTTGGCGGCGTAGTATAGGTGATATACGTCAGCGTTTTTATCTTGCAACGTATAGCCGCGGCGTAAAAGCTCGCGGTGCAGTGCGAATTGGTAGCTATTGATGAACAGATTTGCGCGCGCGTGGGGGGCGGGATAGATGCCCTGCTTTTTGATGTGAAAGTCTTCTTCCATTTGTGTGACTAAGGTTTCGGCAATGTTCGACCAGATCTCAAGCGATTTGTCATTGATGTTCGCGCTATAGGTGTAGCCGATGTCGCGTGGTTTTTCTCCGCCAGCAGATTTAAATTCATCTGAGTGATATTTAAAGGCAGGTGGCGTGAGTGCATTATTACGATGCAAATTGCATGCGCTTAAAAACGTTAGCGTTGAAAGAGTAAGACCAAGAATGAAAAGATGTTTGCGCATAGCCTGCCAATGATATGAGTGAATCCGCGTTTGAACTTGGATTATAGTCATTTTTCAAAGGCAGGTATAGAGTCTTTTATTATGAGCGCGCCGTCCTGTAGACAGGTTTATGCGGTTTTGCTTTTTTCGATGGCTTTGGTTGTGCTGTAACCTTCGACGATTTGCAATACTTCGACGCTGCCGCCGTAGGCTTGTACGGTTGGGGCCTCGGGGATTTGGTCAACGGTATAGTCGCCGCCTTTGAAATACATATCTGGCTTGAGGTAATCCAGCAGCGCGCATGCTGTGTTATCGTCGCCATGTTTTTCAGCGCCAAACAAAACAACCATATCCACGGCGGCCAATGCGCCAAGGACTGTTGCGCGGGCTTGTTCGTCATGGATAGGACGGGTTGGGCCTTTGAGGACTTTGACCGAGCTGTCGCTATTGAGGGCAAGGACCAATCGATCGCATCGATTGCGGGCTTCATCCAGATAGGTCACATGGCCGGCATGCAGGATGTCGAAACATCCGTTGGTGAAGCCGACTTTTAAACCGCGGGCACGCCAGCGATTGACCTCTTCCAAGGCTTTTTCCTCAGAGAGGAGTGGCGCATGGCGCATGCGCTCGGTCGTGGATGAGGATTCGTTGGTCAGTGCCTGTGCGATTTCTTCCAGACGAATAGGCGTTGTGCCCACTTTGGTTACGGCGATGCTGCCGGCGATGTTCGCAAGGTGGGCTGCGTCAGATAGGCTACCATTGGCGGCGATGGTTGCGGCGATGGTTGCGATGACGGTATCGCCAGCACCTGAAACATCAAAGACCTCGATGCCTTGGGAGGAACGTACATGCGTTACGGGTGCGCTTTGTGATGGGATGACACTGATTCCGTCTTGTGATCGTGTGGCGACCACAGATTGCAGGCCGCATGTGTCAATCAGATAGCGCGCCGCAGTGATGACTTCTTCGTCTGTGTTGGTAGGACGACCTTGCGTCGCATCGGATAATTCTTTGCGGTTGGGTGTAATTGTGAACGCGCCGCGATAAATGGAAAAATCCTGTCCTTTTGGGTCAACGATGACCGGTACATTGGCTTCATTTGCCATGTCGATGATCTTTGTAATTAGGTCTGCGCGCAGTACGCCCTTGCCATAGTCTGATAAAATAATGGCCTGATGGGCCGGCAGGAGCGTTTGAAAATGCGTGAAAATTTGATCGGCAATTTCATCTGATACGGGGTCTGTCTTTTCAAAGTCTGTTCGCAATAACTGCTGATGACCGGCTAAAAACCGTGTTTTGACACTGGTGGGGCGCGTTTTGTCTTGTACGATAAATTGATCGCTTGATCCTAACGCGGTGAGTAAATCTTTGACATTTTGTCCTTCGTCGTCGTCGCCAATCACAGACAGCAGCGTGGCATTTGTTTGCAGTCCAATCAGGTTGGCAAAACTGTTGCCTGCCCCGCCTAGCATTTGTTGTTCGCGCTTGCGTGCAAGTACAGGTACGGGGCTTTCAGGTGAAATGCGATCAACTGATCCATAAACAAACCTGTCTAAAATAACATCGCCAATGATCAGAATGTTTTTCTCGGGAATAGCATTGCAAATCGTTTGGAGTGTTTGTTGGTCTGTCATTTCTTTACTTTTTTACTGTTTTAATGTGCCGCGTTAGTAATTTCTCAACCTTTTTAACGTTTAATGAAGATACCACGGGTCGAGAAGTACATATTTTGATGGCTCATATTTACGTTAAAGAGGGGCGTAAATCAATATAAATAAAGGGGACTAGGCTTTGACAGGGAATTGCCACAATCAAACATACAGATTACACAATGCGGTGTTTGCACGCGCATTGCCGGTGCGCAGTGATCTGTTCAAAATGTTTGCGTTGGCGGCGTTAACCTTGGCCGTTTTAGTGACCTTGTTTTGGAAGGTTGGCGGCGCGTATGCCGTGAACTTACGTGATATTCCTGATTATATCCGCGTGGCGAGTGTGAATGCAGATTTACAATCGGTTGCGGCGTATCCTGATTTATTTGGCTCGGACGAGAAAAGCTCGTCACAATTGCGCGCCTTTACGAAGTGGAGCGACATGTTCGCGCGTTTTGACCGTCAATTATCCTCTGATAATCTAGCGCCAGAAATCATCACATTACAGACACGTTTACGCCCGTTGCAGGGCCAGTCTTTGGACCAGATGGCGCGCGCGGTAAACCAGATTATGAATGCGCGTCCTTATATTACGGACAGCCGTAATTGGGGGAAGACCGATTATTGGGCGACGCCGCTTGAGTTTTTGAAGCGCGGCGGTGATTGCGAAGATTATGCGATTGCCAAATATACGGCCTTAAAGATGCTGGGCGTTCCTGAAAGCCGTTTGCGCATTGCGATTGTTCAAGATCAGATTAAGAATATTCCGCATGCTGTTTTAATTGTCTATACCGAGCAAGGTACGCTTGTGCTTGATAACCAGAACCAGCAAGCTTTGAGCGGTGATGCGCCTGGACGCTACCGCCCGATTTTTTCGATTAACCGTCAGGCATGGTGGTTGCATACAGATCCGCGTGCGACGCGCATGGCCAGCGCATATTAAGTTTACCTAGTTAATATCCTAATTTTTTACAGACATCATAAACAATATCCGCCTTATTGAGCGTATAAAAATGCAGGTGCGGTACGCCGTGGTCGATTAGGTTTTTGGCCTGTTCGTACAGCGTATCGATGGCCGTTTGTTTTGGGTTTGAACAGTTTTCAAAACGCTCGCGCAGCCATGGCGGCACGGTTGTGTGACATTTTTCAGCAAAGGCGCACATGGATTGGAAATCATGGATTGGCAATAATCCTGGCACGATCGGCGCGGCGATTTGCATGTGTTTGCAGACCTCGGCAAAGGTGAGGAAAACCTGATTGTCAAAGAAAAATTGGCTGATCGCACGGTCGGCGCCGGCCTCGCATTTCTTTTGTAAGGCAATCATATCAAGCGCGAGTGAAGGCGAGTCGGGGTGTTTTTCAGGGTAGGCACCGACGGTGACTTCGAAATCATGCCAGCTTTTTATGGCCTCGACAAAGTTACTGGTGAACTGGAAATAGTCTTTATCGGGGTCTAGTGGCCATTGCAGATCACTGGGCATGTCGCCGCGCAGGGCGATGATATGGTGAATGCCTTGATTCCATAGGTCATCGGCATACGATTTCAGATCATCAATCGGTGTATTAATAAAGGTGAGGTGCGCGGCAATGGGGGCGCTTGTTTTTTTGCGCATATCAAGGATGGTTTTTACCGTCCCCTCACGCGTAGAACCGCCCGCGCCGTATGTTACGGTCAGGTATAATGGGGTGAGTTCTGATAAAATTTCACCTGTTTTTAGCAGGGATTTATGCCCGTCACTGGTCTTGGCGGGGAAAAATTCGAAGCTAATCGTCGGTTTCGTCATCAAAAGCTCTTTCTTTTTGCGATGAATTCGACTAAAAAATCGTATGAGCGATATTATACCTACATCTATTGAAAAACACGATCACATTTTAATTCTTGACTTTGGCTCTCAGGTGACACAACTGATTGCCCGCCGCGTACGTGAAAGCGGCGTTTATTGCGAGATTTGGCCCTTTAATCAGGCGACTGATGAGCGCATTCAAGCGTATAATCCTAAAGGCATTATTCTTTCTGGCGGGCCATGCTCTGTGACGGATAAGGATGCGCCCTCTGCGCCAGACAGCGTCTTTACAATGGGCGTTCCTGTCTTTGGTATCTGTTATGGTCAGCAAACAATGGTTAAGCAGCTTGGCGGTGAAGTTGAGGGCGGACATAGCGGTGAATTTGGCCGCGCCTTTGTTGAAACCGTTGATGACAGTGATATTCTGGAGGGAAGCTGGAAAAAAGGTGCCAGCGAACAAGTCTGGATGAGCCATGGTGATCGCGTAACGAAATTGCCTGAGGGCTTTAAGATTATCGGTAAATCAGAAGGTGCGCCTTTTGCCATGATCGAAGATACAGCGCGTCATTTTTATGCGGTGCAGTTCCATCCAGAGGTTGTTCATACTTTGGACGGGCGCGAGCTTTTGCGCAACTTTACACACAATGTTTGTGGGTGCGCTGGGGACTGGACGATGGCCTCGTTTAAAGAGGAAGAGATTGCCCGTATTCGCGCAAAAGTTGGCGATAAAAAAGTGATTTGCGGCCTGTCTGGCGGTGTGGATAGTTCTGTTACGGCGGTACTATTGCATGAGGCGATTGGCGATCAGCTGACATGTATTTATGTGGATACAGGCATGATGCGCGCTGGTGAGAGCGAGCAAGTCGTGACGCTGTTCCGCGAGCATTATAACATTCCATTGATCCATGAAGATGCAAGTGACCTTTTCTTGGGGCAACTTGAGGGCGTCACAGATCCTGAAACAAAGCGTAAAACAATTGGCCGTTTGTTCATCGAGGTTTTTGATGATTGTGCCAAGCGCGTTGGCGATGCAGCCTTTTTGGCGCAAGGAACGCTTTACCCGGATGTGATTGAATCCGTGTCGTTTACAGGCGGGCCAAGTGTAACGATTAAATCGCACCATAATGTTGGCGGCTTGCCAGAGAAAATGAATTTGAAACTGGTTGAGCCTTTACGTGAACTGTTTAAGGACGAAGTGCGTGATTTGGGCCGTGCGTTGGGCATGCCTGAGGACTTTATCGGCCGTCATCCCTTCCCAGGGCCTGGTCTTGCGATCCGTATGCCGGGCGAGATTACGCGCGAGAAGCTTGAGATCCTGCGCAAGGCAGATACTGTGTATTTGGACGAGATCCGCAATGCGGGATTGTATGATGATATTTGGCAGGCCTTTGCAGTGTTGTTGCCGGTGCGCACAGTTGGCGTTATGGGCGATGCACGCACATATGATTATGTGTGCGCGCTGCGTGCGGTGACATCAACGGACGGTATGACAGCGGATTATTATCCGTTCGATCATTCCTTCCTTGGACGCGTATCAACGCGCATCATTAACGAGGTTAAAGGCATTAACCGCGTGACCTATGATATTACATCAAAACCGCCAGGCACGATCGAGTGGGAATAAGATGAATGCAATACCGTCCAGAGATTGATGGGTTGCGGGCACTGGCTGTTATTCCAGTGATTTTATTTCATGCAGGGTTTTCGGCCTTTTCAGGTGGTTTTGTTGGCGTTGATGTCTTTTTTGTTATCAGCGGATATTTGATTACCACGATTTTAATGAACGATATTGAGGCAGGGCGCTTTAGCCTTGCTCATTTTTATGAACGCCGCGCACGGCGCATTTTACCGGCGCTGTTTTGTGTGATTGCGGTGTGTTTGCCTTTTGCATGGGCATGGTTATTGCCGTCGCAGATGCAGGATTTTTCGCATAGTTTGGTTGCGGTTGGCCTGTTTGCATCGAATATTTTATTTTGGAAAGAAAGCGGATATTTTGAGGCCGTGGCCGAAGAAAAACCATTGCTGCATACGTGGAGCTTGGCCGTTGAAGAACAATATTATCTTTTGTTTCCGATCTTTTTAGTCATGGCGTGGCGCTTTGGTCGTCGGCCGACATTTTGGCTGATCGCGTTTTTTGCGGCGATCAGTCTGGCGCTTGCGGAATGGGGCTGGCGTCACGAAGCCAATGCGAATTTTTATCTCGCGCCCACCCGCGCGTGGGAATTATTTGCGGGGTCGTTGGCGGCCTTTATTTTACAAAAGCGGGGCGCGCCACGTGGTCACGAAGGTTTGGCACTGCTGGGGTTGGCTGCTATTTTGGCGGCGGTTGCGCTTTATGATCGGGCAACGCCGTTTCCGAGTTTATATGCGCTTTTGCCTGTTGGGGGTACAGTGCTGCTGATTTTATGTGCGCATCGCGGCACGTTTGTTGCCAAGGTATTGAGCCTTAAGCCATTCGTTGGTGTTGGTTTGATTAGTTATTCGGCGTATTTGTGGCATCAACCGTTATTTGCCTTTGCGCGGCTGCGCATGATGGAGGCGCCGAGTGCAGAAATTTTTGGGGTCTTGATCGCCCTGTCCTTTGTTCTGGCGGGTTTAAGCTGGCGCTTTGTCGAGCAACCATTTCGTAAGTCTGATGGTATGCTGGCACCGCGCAAGATGGTCTTTATCTTTGCGGGATGTGGGCTTGCGGCGATGATTGGGTTTGGCGCATTGGGCAGTTTGTCCCAAGGATTTGCACAGCGCGTATCTGATGATATTGCGCGTATGGATGCGCAGGCGCATAGTGTGAAAAGCTTTTCTCCGTCGTGCCGTTTGGGCATGGCGCGTAAAGCGTTTCGCGGCGGACGACAAAATAATTTTGATCATCCGTTGGCAGGTTGCTGGACGCGCGCCGATCAAGAAACGCATTCAGTGATGCTGATCGGGGATAGTCATATGGAGGTGATCGCGCCAGTGCTGCGTACCCGTTTGAAGGATGCAGGAATTTCCAGTTATGCGGTGAGCTATATTGGCTGCGTGCCATTGGTGGGTTTTTACCGCACCGATTACGATCAACAGCATCTCTGTGATGACTATAATCGCTCTATGATTGATTACGCGTACGCGGCAGGTATTCGCACAGTGATATTGATAGGGCGGTTTCCTATGTATTTGGAAGGAGCGCGGTTCGATAATGGTGAAGGCGGCGTTGAGGCAGGCGATCCATCTTATATTGATGTGATTGCGCGTAAAGGTAATGCGCCTGCGCCCTGGTCGTCAGAGGAGCGCATTGAGCGCGTCGCGCGCGGATATGTGTCTGGCTTAAATGCTTTGCGTGATGCTGGTTTGAATGTTGTGTTGGTTGAGCCTATTCCCGAGGCAGGCTGGTCGGTGCCGCATTATTTGGCCAAGGCGATGATGCATGGGTATGATGCGAAGGACGGGACGTCTTTGCAGGCATATCACAATCGCAATCGCCGCGTTTTTGATGCCTTTGATCAGGTTGCGCACCCATCGCTTTACCGCGTTTCAAGTGCGGATGTTTTTTGCGCCGAGGATACAGGGCGGTGCCAGTTTGTCGATGAAGGCGGGGTTATGTACCGTGATGATGACCATTTATCTGACTATGGAGCAGAAAAACTGATACCTGCCTTGTTAGAGCAAGTGAACGCAGCGCTTGCTACGCAGTAGAATGCATTTGACATAATATTTATTTATGCGTATATTCTTATTTCTAATGAAACAGATGGATGTGTCAAAATGGCGTTGCGTGATGTTTATAATGTAACCGTAAAAAGTGCGCGTGATAGTGCTTTGAGCCCCGATCAAAAAGCAAAGCTAGGGCAATGTTTTCAGCGCAGCGTCACCGACGTAGGAGCGCTGGGCGTCATGGTTATTCCCGTTTATCAGTCGCGTGAAGGCGTGTGCGAGATTGAAGCAAAAAAGTTGGTGGGCTTTCAGGTTGCATCCGTTGATCAGGCAGAAGCCAATGATATTGCAGACACGTTATCCATGCATATATTTAAGAATTTACCGGTTCAGCGCGAAGAAAAGGTAACGCAAGTGAATGATGAAGATTTATTTGCGCCAGCACAAAGGCATTTAAATTTATGATGCGGCAAAAGTGACTTTGACGCCGCGCTTTTTAAAATAGCTTTGCATCATTTTACGGCCAGCGCGATTATTCTGCGAGAGCTTATCAGGATCGGCCACAAATTCGGTGATGCCTTCTGATTTCATGGCGGTTTTCAAATTATTGATATGCAGGTCTATATCCTGATTGTCTGCGTGCAGGGATTCGTAAATTGCGCTTGTGGCTTGCTCAAGTGTTAGTGTCATTATTGTCGTCCTAGAGGTTTGTTTTTTGATTATTGTCGGATGATGGTGCAACCAAAATTTGTTGCAATTTCGGCAAGGCCGCCTGTGAATTTTTCAATGCGCGGCGTGAAGTGCCATTTGGGGCCTTCGCGGTTGATTGAACCAACGATGGCGGCGGTTTCTTCGGTGTCTTTGAAATGCTCGTCCAGATTAAAGCGCACGATTTCGTGGTCGGTTTCGGCGTTTTTTAGGCGGATATATGAATTTTTGACGAGGCCAAGATTTTGATCGCGTTCTTTGCCGCGGTAAATTGAGTAGACAAAGACAATGCGCGTCACATCAAATGGTATGCCGTGCAGGTCAAACAGCATCGTTTCATCATCGCCGTCGCCTGCGCCGGTGCGGTTGTCGCCTTCGTGTTTGACTGCACCGTTATAGGCTTCCATGTTGTTGTAAAAAACGAAGTCCTGATTTTCGCGGGTCATGTCATCGCGGTCCAACAAGAATAAACTGATATCAACATCGACATCCATGCCGCCAAAGGCTTTGCTGTCCCAGCCCACGGCAACGCTGATTTGTTTGAGTGCAGGTTCCTTGGCGATAAGGTTGATATCATCGCCTAAATACACATTGTTTTGGTTGATTTTCATTTCGCGCCCTTCAAAGCGCGTATCGAGAATGTCGGTCATGATTGCTTTACTCCGTCTGCCCATGAAAGTCCAAAACCAAAGGCACGATCCATTTCTTCGTGTCCTGGGAAGTATTCTGTTTTATTTGTCAGGCGAATGCCACCGCGAACGTTTTCTAATAACCCGACCGCACATAAATGCAAGTGATCATCATGTGCGCCAAGCGTCACGACAAGGTCTTCTTTGCCGGGGATGTCAACCATGACACGCGGGTTGATTTCTGCCCAATTGGACGCGCCATCATATATATAGAGGTAGACAAGGATGCGTTTAATTTTGTTCCAAAACTCACCTTTGACATGCAAGACTTCATCAAAGCCTTCTTCATCGCCTTCGCGCTCATCACCTGATAGGGCTATATATGGGGCCTCGTCATAGGCACCCCATTTTTCGCCAAAGGCTTGGACCGCGCCGCGCGTTCCGTCTTCGAGTTCGTAAAGGCATCCAATATCTAGGTCAATATCAACGGTTTGTGTTTTTTTGAACAAGCTTCCCATAAGGCCGCCTGCAGGCTTGATGATTTGATCCCATTCAACGCCGATGAGGATTTCTTCGAATCCATAATCATGCGGGTTGATGGCAACGCTTTGGTTATGGCCGCGCAGGGTTTCTGCATTATCAGGATCGCAGCATAATGTGCGCTTGCCAGCCGCGCCCAAAGAATTGTCATGGCCAGAGAATTTTGCACGGCTACGCGTTGCGCCAAGGAGGGAGGCATTTGATTTGTTGTCTTGGTTGCTCATACTTTTATAATTTTATCATGCGCGGATGGGTTTTTATACTTTTTTATGCATGTGGCATGCTGTGAAGTGATCGTTGATCAGGCCCATGGCCTGCATAAAGGCATAGGCCGTTGTTGGGCCGATAAATTTCCAGCCGCGTTTTTTCATGTCTTTGGCCATGGCGATAGATTGCGGGCTGGTTGTGCGGGCTTTGGCTTGGCTAAGCGTTTCTAGGGGTGCGTGATGCGCGGGTTTGAATTTTTGGAAATAGGCATCCAGTGACCCGAATTCGTCTTGTAGTTTTATTGCACAGGCCGCGTTATTGATGACGGCGTTGATTTTACCGCGATGACGGATAATGCCAGCATTGTTTAAAAGTTCTGTAACTTTATCATCTTGGTAGGCGGCAATTTTATGGATGTCAAAATGATCAAAAGCGCGGCGAAAATTTTCGCGCTTGCGCAAGATTGTGAGCCAGCTGAGCCCTGATTGAAATCCTTCGAGGGACAGTTTTTCAAACAGTCGCTGATCGTCGTGAACAGGTCGCCCCCATTCTTCATCGTGGTAGCGTATATATTCGGCGTCATTTCCTGCCCACGCGCAGCGCGCTATGCCATCACTTCCGATGAGGATGCCGCTTTCTGGTGAGGGGACAGAGACAGGGTTAGTCACGGATCATGCGCTCGATAAATTCGGCGACGGCTTGAAAATCACGGCTGGCGCGAATGTTGTCGCGGTGGACTTTGCATGTCATGGTGATGCCTTCCAGCATCGCTATGAGAAGGCGTGCAAATTGGCGTGCGTCCATTAAGAGCTTGCCATCTTGGGCGAGGGGACGCAGGTAAGATACAAGTTGATTTTCCCATGCGATGAACATGGCTTTCATCAATTCGCGCAGGTCTTCTTCGGTGTCTGCGGTTTCAAGCGCAAAATTACCCAGCATACAGCCTTCTTTGAAGTCTTTTTCGGCGTAATTTTTATAGGTTTCTTCTAACCAGTTTAAAAGTGCCACTTTGACCTGCATCGCGTTTTCCGCGCCTTGCATATGGTTTTCCAAAACGGTTGTAATATGCTTGATGAAATAGCGCTCCAGCACGGTTGTCGTGATGGCCTTTTTATTTGGGAAATAATGGAACAGGCCGCCCTTACTGATTTTGGCTTTGGCAACCAAATCGTTCAAAGACATCCCTTCATAGCCGCGTTGCCACAGCAATGTTTTTGCATGTTGCAAAATTTTCTTCTTTGTCGGGTTTTGTTTTTGATTTGCTTGAGAGCCAGCCATGATATTTGAAACTTTATTGAAGTGATCAGGATTTAAGGGCGCACGTATCGTGTGCGTGCCTAATTATACCCCTTGGTCGGTTTTTAGGGCAACCCCCAAAAATTAATCGGTTTCGATGCGCGCGCCTAGGCCGTTCATCAAATCGACAAAGTCAGGGAAGCTGGTTTTAATGGGGCTGGCATCGTCGATCGTGATGGGCTTTTCAGTGACGGTGCTGAGTATTAGGAAGCTCATCGCGATGCGGTGATCTAGGTGTGCATCAATTGTTGCACCGCCTTGTGGCGGCGTGCCTGTGCCGTGGATGGTTAGGCTGTCTTCGCCCATTTCTAAATTAACGCCGCATGCTTTTAGACCTTCGGCAACGACCAAAAGGCGGTCGCTTTCTTTGACGCGAAGCTCTGCCAGACCAGTCATGCGCGTTGTTCCTTTGGCGCAGGCCGCAGCCATGGCCAAAATCGGAAATTCATCAATCATTGAAGGCACGCGCGATGCGGGAACGTCAATGCCGCGCAGGGTGGCTGTGCCGCGTACGATGATATCGGCGATGGGTTCGCCGCCCTCGCTGCGCGCGTTTTCAATTGAAATATCGGCGCCCATTTCTTGCAAGGTTGTGTAGATGCCGTTGCGTGTTGGGCTCATCCCGATATGATTGCATGTGATCTCTGACCCTTGGTTTATCAGGGCTGCAACAACAGGAAACGCGGCAGAGCTAGGGTCGCTGGGTACGTTAATTGTGCCCGCCTTTAGGGAAGGCTTGCCTTCGATTGTAATGGTGGTTGCGCCGCCTTCTTGGGAGGTTGTTTTAATGTCCGCGCCAAAGTAACGCAGCATATTTTCGCTGTGATCGCGCGTAGGGTGATCTTCGATAATGGTGGTCGTGCCCACGGTATTGAGCGCGGCGAGCATAATGGCGGATTTGACCTGCGCCGAGGCAATCGGCAAGTGGTAATGGGTTGGCTGGCCCTCATCGGTGCCGTGAACAGTCAGGGGCAGGCGGCCGCCTTCGCTGGCCTCGAACGTTGCGCCCATCGGGGTAAGCGGCGTGATAATGCGTCCCATGGGGCGTTTGGTCAGTGAGGCATCACCTGTAAATGTGGCGGTGATCGGATGTGTTGCTACAAGCCCCATCAGCAGGCGCGTTGATGTGCCGCTATTGCCCATTTCAAGGTTGGTTTTGGGTTGCTGTAAATTGCCGATGCCAACGCCTTTTGCGCGCCATGTGCCGTTCGCGTCGCGGGTAATTTGCGCGCCAAGCTCGCGCATGGCTTGGGCAGTTGCGTGAACGTCTTCCCCTTCCAGCAGGCCGTGAATGACCGTTTCGCCTTCGGCAAGGGCGCCAAACATCAAAGATCTGTGCGAGATTGATTTGTCGCCAGGAATTTTTGCATTGCCTGAGAGGGGGCCGTGTTGTACGGCCTTTAAGCGAAGCGCTGTATGCGCGTTTGAAGGTGTATCTGTCATAGAGAGCATTGGTAAAGCCTTCTGCCAGAAAGATCAATATAGCAGATGCGCAAGAGGGTTATTTTACGTGGGTGCAGGGCAGTTTTAAATTTGGCTAAAGCTACGCAGGTCACCGTTATACTCGCGGCAAAATTCGATAAAGCGCTCATTTGGTAATGGCTTGGAGTAGCGGAAACCTTGAACCTCGTCACAGCCTTCGTTGATTAAGAAGTTTTCGTGTTCACGTGTTTCCACGCCTTCCGCGATAACTTTGAGGTTAAGCGAGCGACCAAGGGCGATAATCGTTTTTGCAATCGATGCATCATCTGGATCGTTGAGGGCGTTACGAATAAAGGATTGGTCAATCTTAAGGCGGTCAATTGGGAATTGACGCAAATAAGATAAAGACGAATAACCTGTGCCAAAGTCATCAATCGCAAGCTCAACGCCCAATGTGTGCAGGTCTTTGAGCGTTTGAATCGTGTGGTTAATATCATCCATGAAGACACTTTCTGTGACCTCAAGTTCGATTTTTTCAGGTGGCAGGCCAATCTCTGCAAGGGTTTTCTTGGTGTAGGCCGTAATATCACTTTGGGCGAATTGCGCCGCAGATACGTTCACCGCAACGCGCGTATCAAACCCGTGTTCATCGTTCCATGCCTTCGCATCCAAGCACGCGCGGCGGATAATCCATTCACCCATAGGCACGATCAAGCCTGATTGTTCGGCAACGGGGATAAATTCACCTGGCGAGATAAATGTTCCGCCTTCTTTGCTGTCATCAGGTTTATACCAACGGATCAGCGCCTCGGCGCCGATGATGCGGCCTGATTTCAGGTCTAGCTGAGGTTGGTAGAACAGCACTAATTGATCATTTTCCATGGCATCACGTAGATCGCGAAGGATGTGGAAGCGTGCCTGAATGGCGCGTTCGAAATCGGCGGAATATTCTTTGAAAGTATTGCGGCCATCTTCTTTGGCGCGGTTCAGCGCGATGTCGGAATTTTTAACAAGTTGTTCGCCTTCGTTACCGTCGCGCGGGAAGCGTACAACGCCGGCAGAGGCACGGACTTGTAAATCTTCATTGAAGACTTTGAAAGGTTCTTTGCGGATGATGTCGAGGATTTTGGTTGCCACAGTTTCCGTGGTTTCTGAATCTGTTTTGATTTCTAACATAATCGCAAATTCATCCTCGCCTGTGCGGGACACTGTTGCGTATTGTGGCAGGCCAGCCTTTAGGCGTTTACCAACGCCGCGCAAAATGGCATCGCCGACGTTATGGCCCATGGAATCGTTGATGTCCTTAAAGTTATCAAGATCGACGGTGATAACGAAAAAGTTCTGAGCGGGGCGGTCGCTCATTGGCTTGATTGCGCGCTCAACCTTTTGCAGGAAGAAAGAGCGGTTCGGCAGTGTTGTCAGGGGGTCAAAATAAGCCAGTTTATAGATCTTATCTTCAGCCGAACTTTTGATCTGTTGCAAGTTAAACGCATTTTGCTTGATGAGGTTCTGCGCAATGGCAATCGCATTGCCGATTTCATCTTCTGCGTTGAACGGGGATGCAGGGACGTTTGGACGTTCAGGGTGTTTAGATGCTTCTTGTAAGTTGTTTTGCATGAACAAAATCGGATCAAGTAGCCAGTGGCTGAGCGTTAAGATCAAAATAATTGTTACAATCGCAGCCATCAAGACGCTGATGATGATTGTGTTGATTGCATATTGAATCAGATAAGGCGTGATATGCGATGCATCGGCAGAAATGGCGATCACATAATCTTTATTGAGGTCTCTTGTATTAAGAATAAAGTCATAGGTCTTTTTCTGCGTGTCATAAAATTTTAGATTTAGGTTGCTGGCAGTAAGATTGTTGAATGAAACAGCTGTCCCGTGGTTTTCAATAAGAGGAAGAGCTTGTTTTTTATTGCCGAGCTTTGCCTCGTTTTTGTAAATGCTCAAGCCATTGATAAGGGTTGTTCGCAAGAGCTGCTCGGCGCTATTGGCGTCGATCACTGATTGCACAATTTCAGGTGCGGGCGGAGGATTATCCTGAGCCGTTGGTAATGTTTCTGTTGGAGATCCTAAAACAGGTGCTTCATTGACACTTTCTGGCGGCGTTAAAATATCTTCACGGCTTTTGAGGAGAGGCACAATTGCGGCTTGGGCGATGTTTTGTATTTCATGTAGTTTTTCGCCTTGTACATGTTTGAAATTAAGCCCAAGCACAATCGTCTGTATAAATATAATTGTAAATGACACGGCAAGAACAATGCGCCACAAAAGCCAGCTTTTGAAAACTTGCTTAGCCGCCAATGGTAAAATACGGAACTTTTTTGCTTCGTTTGTATCTTTTAAAGCAAATGTTTGTGCTGAGCGCGTTTTATCCGCGTTTCTTACAGCGCGGATAGCGGCTTTAGGGTCTTGATTGTTTCTGTGTGATGGCTTCATGTTTTATTTTTTTTGTATTTTTTGTGAATCGCAAGGCACTTAAGAAGTCTATCTTTATATCATAAACTTTTTTAGGGGGCTGAGGAAAGATTAGTTTTGAATTATTTTTGTATGCGCGTCACAGGATTTTACGTGTGCTGATGATGATTTTGTCATTGTTTTCTAGTGTGCATGCGAAAAGGTAGTCTTCGCCGCCTTCGCTGAGTTTGAGTTTTTTTCTTAAGTCTTCGACGCTGCTGGGGAAGTTGCGAACGGTTAGATTGGCTTTTTTGAAGGGCAGGCTTTTCTTGTGAGGGGTGTGCATACCTGTGACTTCAAATGTGCGTCCTGGGAAGTTTTCGATATGTGTTTCTGATGTAAAGAGATGCGTGTCAGGTGCGATTTTTGCCACGGGAAATTTGTCGGATATTGCCTGCATGGCGCCTGATTTTTGATAGGCGGCTGAGGGCTCGTAAAGGTATTTTTGCGGATTTTTGTAACTAAAATTGAGCGCATTTGTATGTTTTTTATGAAAACTTAATGAGTCGTACACTGTTCCATCATGATTGAGTCGTACGGCGTGTATTTGCGGATCTGTGGTTGTGGTTTGTGCACTGATGTGAAAGAGCGCTTCTTTACACTGACCTTCATGTTCCGTGATATATACGTTTTGTACGTTTTCTAAAATTTTGCACGTACTGTCGATATCTATCATAGGTGATGTTTTGATCAGAATATCGTTTGTACGTGTTTTAAGGGGCGGTAAAAGGTCGAGGATATTAGGGCTGCAATCATCCAGTTTAAAAATGCCGCGGCGTTGGTCATTTCGGCGTTGTGGGTCGATATAAATAAGGTCGACATGCGGCATGGTTTTTATAAATTCTTCGGCGCTGGCATTATGGATTTTGGCATGTGGGCGCAGGGTTTTAAAATTATGTTCCAGCATCTGGGCGGCGTTTGAATCGCGCTCGACACAGTGGAGCGTCTTAAAGCTTTGACCAAAGGCCCAACTGTCCATTCCGCATCCTGCGGTGAGATCTGCGCAGGATGCCCCTGAAAATAGGCTGCCTTTATAAAGCGCCGTAGCGGTTGAGGAGGCTTGCTCGACAATATCGGCGGGCGGAAAAATGATGTGAGGGTCTTGATGCCATTGCGGCATTTTTACTGCGGCCTTTTGGCGTGCCTTGATTTGATCGAGGATAATTGCCTTGGGCCAGTGATCGTCTGGCCACGGCTTTAGCGCAAGCGTTTTGACATCTGCGGTTTCATGTTTACGGATGAAGGCCTGAATGTCTGGATGGGATAAAACCTGCCAAGACATAAGATAAGGCCTCCGCGTTTTATGCAGTGATCATGTCCATGAAGCGGCGCTGTGCATCGCGGTCTTCTTTGAACAGGCCAGTGAAGTGCATGGTGACTGTGCTGGACGCGGCCTTATTGATGCCGCGCGTTGACATGCATTGGTGATTTGCATCAATCATGACGGCAACGCCCTTGGGTGCGAGCGCATCATCGATTGCTTCGCTGATGCCGCGTGTCATGTTTTCTTGTGAGACTAAGCGTTTGGCGAAGATTTCAACGACGCGTGCAAGTTTGCTAATGCCGACAACATTTTCATTAGGCCAATAGGCGACATGCGCCTTGCCAATAATCGGCACCATATGGTGTTCGCAGTGTGAAACGAAATCAATTGCTTTAACAAGAACCATGTCGTCAAAGCCTGTGATGTCTTCGAAGGTTTTGCGCAGTTCATCGCGCGCATCTAGTTCGTAGCCTTTGAAAAATTCATCGTATGAGCGCACAACGCGCGCAGGTGTTTCGATCAGGCCAGTGCGCTCAGGGTTTTCGCCAATATAACGCAGTAATGTTTCAACGGCTTTTTCGGCTTCTTGGCGTGATGGGCGGTTTTCGCTTGTAAAATCAGGGCGCTTAATAACGTCAGACACTGTTTTTATCCTTCATATTTTCATTTAGGCCTTGGTCTTAGCGGTTTTTTTCTATATTTTCCAGTAAAAAAACACCCAGACTTTAGGTAAATGACCATGGCATTGCAGTTATATAATTCTTTGGCGCGCGAAAAACAGATTTTTGAGCCAATTAATCCCGATGATATTCGCGTTTATGCCTGTGGTCCGACGGTTTATAATTACGCGCATATTGGTAATGCACGCATGGCGGTTGTGTTTGATTTGTTGGTGCGGGTTTTGCGCCACCTGTATCCGCAGGTGACTTATGTTTCGAACATTACAGATGTTGACGATAAAATTATGGCGGCCGCGCGCGATAGCGGAGAGCCGATTAACGCAATTACCGAAAAATATACGCGTATATATAACGAGGATATGGCGGCGCTTGGCGTGAGTGCTCCTGATATTCAGCCCCATGCGACGACGCATATCGGCGAGATGATTGATTTGATTGAAAAGCTGGTTGAGCGCGACCATGCGTACGCCGCGGATGGGCATGTTTTATTTAATGTGCCAAGTTACCCAGCCTATGGCGGTCTATCAGGCCGCAGCCGTGACGAGCAAATTGCCGGTGCGCGCGTTGAGGTGGCCTCGTACAAAAAGGATGCGGCAGATTTTGTTTTGTGGAAGCCTTCATCCGAGGATGAGCCCGGCTGGGAGAGTCCGTGGGGACGTGGCCGTCCAGGTTGGCATATTGAATGTTCTGCCATGGCGGAAAAGCATTTGGGATTGCCTTTTGATATTCATGGCGGCG
>CEUZ01049058.1_pt1 | contig 53775 bp, 54 predicted proteins | sample 361511 | NCBI WGS metagenome assembly CEUZ01 (sample SAMEA2622822, study PRJEB7988) | marine metagenome | biome: marine biome (ENVO:00000447); feature: surface water layer (ENVO:00002042); material: "saline water (ENVO:00002010), including plankton (ENVO:xxxxxxxx)" | depth 5 m
GTATTCCTTTATTTTCTTCAAAATTTAATTTATTAACAATAATATTCCTATCCTTTTTTGATCTTCCTGATGTTATCGAGTCTGTTTTTCCAGTGTCGTCAAAATTAATTTTGTAATATGGAGCTCCAGTATCAAGGTCACAAGTAAAAACAACTCCAGATATTTCAACATTTTCTATGAATTCTTGAATCAAGACCTGATCACCTTTTTTATTTGATGTTCTGTGGGCATTATAGGAATCTATAACCTCTTGAACTTTGTTGGTAATTAAATCTCTCTTTTCTACGTCTATGTTTATGAATGATTTAAATAACCCTGCTGAAGATTTTTTCCATGAATCCTCCTCTGCTGAGCTACTTCTAATAACAATTTTTTTACTTGGAAATTTTTTTTGAATGTTATCAATTATTATTTCTTTTTCATCCTTCCACTCTTCAACATCAAAAAAATAATTTTTACCAATCCTGCACTTTTTTACCATTGGGTATAACCTATTTAATGATTCTGCTTTAGTTCCTAAAATGAATCTAACCAAATCATTTGGAGAGTTTAGTTCTGCCCAATTACCCTTCACATCAAAAAAATCTACATTATAATTTTGTTTCTCTAAATATTTAATTAAATCTATTAATGAATTGCCTTGAATATTTTCTTTAGAACCAACTATCTTTTTAAAGACATTTTTTTTTAATTTAATCAGGCCTGTAAATTCGGCTAAATTAGATTTATTCTTATCCTTAAAATCTATTTTTTCTGCAATACTTATGTCATGTTCTGATCTGTTTTCATATCTACTCTTCCACAAACTATCAATACTTATAGAAACTTCTGATTTTGAACGGGAAAATTCTTCTAAAAATTCTTTACTGAATAATGTGTCTGAATAAGTTGCTATCACATCTTTTCCTTCATAAGGCAATTTTAATAGTGAGTCTAATATTCCACTTTCTTCCCACTCTTTATTATGAATTAAATTTAGAGAAGGAAAATTATTCTTTACTTGATCAATTTCGTATCCCCCTACAAAGTGGATTTTATTTAAATTTTTGATCTCTTTAAAATGACTTAGTTGCCATTCCAGTACATTATTTCTTAAATTAATTTGCTTTAAGGCAGAAGGAATATTACCTGAGGAGGGTGGGCCAGCTCCCAAAATTGCAATATCTATTTTATTTAAATTAGATTCTTGTTGCATTTAACTAAATTAATTCTTCAATTTGATCGCAAATTACCTTAACTGACTTGCCAATATTGTAGAAATTTTTTGAAATAAATTTATTATTTTCAATTACTTTTTTTGAGGCCAAAATAATTTTTTTATCAAAATTCTGCTTATCCAATTTATTTATTTCTTCAATATTTATTATTTCTCCTATTTCTTCACGCATGGTTATTTCTATTGGCTTTTCAGTAAGGTTAGTATAATTTTTATTATTTACTTTGGGCGGAGTATTTACAAATAATATAGGTTTATTATTAACAATATAGTACTCAAATGCTATCCCTGACCAGTCGGTTATCAAAAATTTTGAATTGCTAATTGATTCTGTTGAATCAGGATTTAAATCCAGCTTAAAATTATCCATATTTTTATAATTTTTTATTATATTATTCAAATTTTTTTTATCATTTTTAAAACTCATGCTGTGAGGACGCAGAGTAACTTTAAAATTCAAATTAATTAATTTAGAAACCAGTTCATTTAAACATGTATTAACAATTGAATTTTTACCCCACGAAGAAGCGATAAGGATTTCATCATTGTTGCCCATTTTCTTGCTATCTATCAATTCATCGAAATTGCAATAACCGGACTCAAATAATTTTTTCTCTTTTAGTGAATACTTCTTTTCTCTTTCCCTTGTTTCTTTGATGTGATATGGGCCTACACAAAAAATCCCATCAAAATTATCAAATGCATTTTCTTCGTATATCATGTGAGTGCTCATAGGAGAATGATGGATATAAAAATACTTTGAATTCTTTTCTCTTTTTAACTGCATAGATTGTAGGCTTGGTGTGCTCATGATCATTGTATTTATTGAAAGTTTTCTAAATAGATAAGTTCTAGCTGATTTATCTCCTATATAAATTTTTTTGATATTTTCTTTATTTTTTATTTGTAAATTATCTTCTTTTGAAGATGACAGAAAAGTAACTTTTATATTCCTATAGTCCACAAGTTCCTTAATTAATGGAGATAAGTGCTTTGTTATCCACGGACCTTCAGAATAGAATGCTAATTTTTTCCAGTCATTTGAAAGATTAATCGAATAATTTACGTTCTTCCAAGTTTCAAAAAAATCATTAAGCATGATTAATAATATTTATTAATGGGCTGTTTTTATATATAAAAATATTATTTTTATTCACTGTCATTAGATTTGCCAGACATTTTTTTTGACCTATTAAATAAGTTTGAAATGAAATTCATGAATTTTCCATAATATGCAATCAGGGTTATAAATCCTGCTACAAATCCTCCAATAATCATCTGGATTACAAAGGAGATATAGCTAAAATCAAGATATTCTTCATTGGCAATGTTGTTTTCTTCAATGATTCCATCAAAAGATATTGCATAAATCTGATTAATGTTGAAGTGTGTAAAAAATAATAGAGAAAAGAATGTTAAAATTAATTTAGTATACATATATTGTTATTATATATTTTATTAAAAATTGTTCCAGTAAAAAACTAATTTAATTAATCTCTAAATTCAATCTCTTTTTGTAATTCGGATGATGAAATTCCATTGGTGTAAGGAACATCTATTACTTTCCCTCCCCAAACTCGCATTACTTCTATTAGTTTTTTTCTTGATTCAGATTGAACATTATTTATCCAATCATCTCCGTGAAGGAAATATTCAAATTGATATTTTTTTGCAACTGATGCAAAATCTAAATCATTTAATGGAATTACTTGGGAAACAGATTTTAATTCTTGTATCACCTTTAATCTATTTTCATATTTGATTAGCGGTTTCCTTTTGTAATCCTCCATGGCTTCATCAGTCATCAATCCAATAACAACATTTCCATATTTTTTTGCTTCATTAATGATATTTATATGACCATGATGCAATGGGTCAGCGCACATTGAAGCAACTGCTACAGGTCTATTCTTTTTATCATTTAAATAATCATTTATGTTCATAATATGAGTTTAAAATTACTAGTTATTTCTTCAGGAGTGTGAGCAACTCTTGAAATTTCTTCATTACTTTCAATCCCAACATGAATTCTATAAAAAGATAATTCTTTTTTATCAAAACTTATCTTATTAATATCAAAATTTATAATTTCATCAACAAATTTGTAACCCGATGATTTTGCGATGTTACATAAATCTATTTTGTTTGAAATTGAATTTTGACTACCTGTCGATTCGTAAGAAAAATTATCTAAGATAATGTGAACTATATTTGAAGTATTGTAAAAACCAATACATGCTGCCGCTCCCAAATTCATAAGAAAGCTTCCGTCACCATCTAGAATTATTATTTTTTTATCAGGATTAGATTTAGCTATACCCAAACCAAAAGAAGAAGCAAGGCCCATTGAGCCAATCATATAAAAATTTTCTTGCCTGTCATCATGAGAAAAAACCTCCCTTGATATCATTCCTGTTGTGGATAACACTAAATGATCTGAAGTTGTTTTTTTCATTATCATTTTAATTACTTCGCTTCTTGAAATCATTTAAACAACAACACCTTTTTTTATTATTATTGATCTCAATTTTTTCTCTTTAGAGTATAAATCTAATTGGTAAATTAATTTTTTTTCAATTCCTTCTTGGGCTTCATGCTCATCTTCAAAGCATTCAAATGGAATACCCAACATTTCAAAATATTCAGTGGTCTTCTCGCCCATAACCCAGTGCTCAGGGGCATCATTTGGTTTGCCTCCGTACCCCCTCCAGCCAACAATAATTAGAGCAGGAATTTTATAAATTAGATTGAAAGAAGTTAAAGGATTGATTATATTTCCTATTCCGGAATTTTGAATAATAATACAACTGTTCTTATTGGAAACTGAAAATCCTGAGGCTATTCCTAAAGCAGTATCCTCTCTGTTTGCTCTAAAATAATTTATATCAGGATCGTCATCGATTAAATTATATAGATTTCCAAAAGTTGAATCTGGTACACCCGAAATATTATTAAAAGAATGAGATTTTAAAATTTGGACAAATGAATGTGCCTTAATACTCAATTTTCTAACTCCTTTTCTGCTAATTTAAAATCATTTTCTGTATGAAGCTCTATCCAGCCTCCATCAAATTCATTGCAAAAAACTTTGAATTCTTTTTTCATCATGTAATTAAGTAAATCTATAAATAAGTTATATTTAGTATCGTCTTTAATTTCTTCATAACATGATTTAAGATTTATAATTCCTTCTTTAGAGAAGAAAGCTAACCCAAAAAACTCAGATTGAGATTCTTCTAAATTTAGATCTTTGCCTAACTTTTTAACTTCGAAAGTATCTGTCATTTTTAATTTCCTTTTTGAAAAGTTATTGTCAGGATTTTTATAAGCTACAAGCTCTAACTTTTTATCTATATCGTGCTTGTGGTATTTATATGATGAATCTGCAGCAATGACAATATCATTTTTACCTAAAACTAATTCAGAAATAATTTTGTCATTAAAAAGTATGTCGCCATAAGTTAAAATAACTGGACCGTCAATATTTTTGAGTCCTGACATAATAGAATCTAATAACTGATTTAAACTGTTATTGTCGGTTTCAATTATATTAATATCTTTTTCTAAAATAGAATCAAATTCATTATGGTTGTTTACGGTGACTGTTAAATTTTCAATACCAGACCTTCTAAATGTTTCCACTTGATGTTGAATAAGTGGTTTTCCAGAAATATTATTTAATGACCTATTTATATTTCCTATTTTATGATCACCTGCACAAGCAATTAAAGCTGAAATGTTAGGTGACTTTTCTTTGTCCCTTTCAATAATTTTGTCATAACCAACTGCTGAAAAAATTTCTTTTACAGAGGAAATATTAGAATCTGATTCATAGCTCCTTCTTGAATTTGAAATGAGAGTGGCAGTATCCATCATAGATTTATATGCAGCTCTTAATAAATGATTTGCATGAATAATTATATCAACCCCAGATTTTATTAATTCGTCGTCGCTTATATTGTTGTAAGTCGTTGGAACTGCAATTAAGTAAGGCCTCCTGCCTAATTTTTTACACAATGCTTCAAATTTAGGAATAAATTCTAAAACCTCACTTGGCTCTTTGAGTTTAGAATGTATCATAATTCCATCAACCCCAGCATTTATATATTTTTCAGCCCTCATCATAGTTTCATTCATCCCTAAGCCAGCTATTAGGCTTTCAAGTCTAGCAATAATTAAAAAGTCTTTGGTAGTCTTTGTTTTCATGCCAACTTCTAATTTTTTTGAAAATATATTTGGATCTTCCATGCCTGCTCCAACGGTTCCCCCAAAACTATTTCTCTTAGGAAAAATTTTGTCTTCTACAATAACAGCTGAAACTCCTTGGTTTTCCAGCCTTTTAATCAGGAATCTAAAATTATCTTCATCTCCACCTGTGTCCCCGTCAACGATCATAGGCTTTGTAGTTACATTAAGTATCTCATCAATGGTATGGATTCTACTTTCGTTTCCAACTATAGATGCATCTGGAAGACCTTTGCTTGCAGAATCGGTTAGACTACTTTCCCATATAAAATCAAAATCTAATTTTTCAGTTACTAAACCACTTAGTCCACTATGTGCTTCTAGCCCAATTGCGTGGCCTTTTTTCTTAATAATGTCTACAAGAGATGATATTCTTTCGCCAGGTAATTTTCTTGATTCAAAAGTCATAATTTAATTCGCATTTTTACTATTTATTAAAGTATAACCTAATCCCTATTTAGTGTAAGTGACTAATATTTATAAAAATTCAGTGAATTTTTAAGTATTTCTTCAACATCGTTTAATGTTGCAGTAGCTGGATTATTTGAAGCTCTGGAACTTAATGTAAGAGGCAATATTTTTTCAATATTTTTTTCAATTTTTTCAACAAAAGGTTTTATAGCATCTTTGTAATTTAAGTTTTCAAGCATTGAGGATATTTTTTTAACGAGAATTTCAGAACTTTTAACATTAACTGCTTGAAAAGTATTCTTTAAAGATCCCTCCTTTTTAAATGAATTAAACTTTATTACTTCTATTAAAGTTAATGCACATGCTACGCCATGTGGAACATTTAAAATTGAGGTTAATGGGTAAGAAATTGAATGACATAAAGTAGTGTTTGAAATTGAAATTGAAACTCCACTTAAAAAACTAGCAAACAACATATCCTGCCTTGATTTAATGTCTGACGGATTAGAAATTACATTATTTAAATTTTTATTTAAATATTCAAACCCCAGCGAAGCTGCAGACAATGATTTTTTATTAGCTTTTTTACTCCATGTTGATTCTAAAATCTGGCACAGTGAATCAAGCCCAGTGGAAATTGTTATTTCTTCAGGTAAACTTATTGAAATTTCAGGATCTAAAATTATTTCTCGATCAATTTTGTTGGCTAATATCGAATATTTACTACCATTTTTTTTATCCCAAATTGTTGAAAAAGGAGTTATTTCAGCGCCAGTTCCAGCTGTAGAAGGAATACATATTATTTTTGATTTTTCAGAGATTTTATTTTCACTTGATTTTTCAATAGCTTCATCTGATGACTTAATATTATTTCCTATCATTAAAGAAAGTATTTTTGCTGTATCAATAACACTTCCTCCCCCTAAAGCAATGAAAGTTAATTCATTAGTTTTGCTTATGATTTTGGATATTTCATAAAAATAATTATCAATTAATTTTAATGAAGGTTCTTCGTTTATCACTAAAATATATCTAGAAGGAATATCAGAAATAAATCTTTTACAACTTTTGCTTGTAATAATAATAAAATCATTATTGGATTCGAGTAAACTTTTTTTTGCATCGTTCCATTTACCTAGCCCAAATTTTAAAGTTGCTCCTGAATCTATAAACCCGCTGAGATCTTTTTTCATGTTTCTAATTTATACTTCTTCTTCTTCTGCTCTTTCAACTAAAGCCTTCATATACCCTATTGCAAATGCAGTTGGAATTCTATTTGCCACGCCATACTTTTCTTCTTTGTGATGCCAATGAGGATCTGTTGAGTTTCGGTCTGCAAGTGATCCCATTGTTGGATTATGATCAGGTATGATTATTCCATCAAAATCAACTTCTTTTAGTACTTGTATAATCTTATACATATCCATATAACCATCGTCTAAAAAGGTTTCTTTAAAATGAGGAAGTGGTTTATCAACATTCCTAAAATGAATCTTGAATAATTTATTTTGATCTCCAAAATATTTTGCCATTTCAGTTACATTTTTTTCTGTCGTATCTCCGCCTTCAAGCCAAGTTCCTGCGCATAAGCAAATTCCTATATTAGGACTATCTGCAATTTCTAAAGCTCTTTGATATCCACTAAATGTGCTAAATATGCAACGAGGAACTCCGCCTAACTTTAACCCAGGAGGATCATCAGGATGAATCCCTATTTTTACTCCTGACTCTTCAATAGTTGGCTTAACAGCCTTGATGTAATATTCAAAATTTTCCCATAACTCCTCCTCAAAATATTCTCTTGAATGAGTTAGTTCTCCTTTTGAGATAGTTCTTGGTCCTTTTCGGTCGTTAAGATAAAAAGTTTCAGCATTTACATTAAATGATCTTCCAAGGGCTCCTCCTCTTGTTGGCTCCTTTGCAGTACTCCAAACTCCACTGGCCATGTGTGCGTAAGTAGAATAAAAAATTCCTGCTTTACTCAAATCTCTAATATATTGTTTATAATCTTCTATTACCTGATCTCTATCATTTAAATTTAAAACTAAAGAATCATGATTATGTATACTTGAATTCCCAAATCCATATATTTTTAAGTCATGAGGCTCAAATATCTCTCTTTGCTTCATAAAAAAGTCGTAACTTGCTTCTCCTCTCCCTGCAAAAAGAGTCACATAATCAAGCCCTAATTCTTTTATAAATGCAATGTCTTCTTCACTGGGGTTAGGACTTACTTGTGCAGCAATTTTTATTTTTGATTTACTTGTCATTTTTATTAAATAAATTATGAGTGATAAAATATTAATTAATTTTTATTTTGGGGGATATTTATGAGAATTACAATCACATCTATATTATTTGTCCTGACGATAGGACTATTTGCCTGTGGCGGAGAAGACAGTTCGGACGTAGCTTTTACACAAATTAATCCATCAGAAAAGGTTTATACTTTAGAGGATTTGAAAAGTTTAGGCGTAAAAAAGGGGAAAACTTACAAGGTTAAGGATCTGCAAGATGCAGAAAGCGCATACTTTGTTTTTTACAAGAAACCTGGGGCAAAAGAAGCAATTGAATACGAGATAAGATTTTATCCTAATCATGATTTAGCTATGTCGCCTGGGTTAGACATAGCTAAAGAAAGAGTTGGGCCATATGCTAAATTAAAGAAAGATGAAGCAACGTGGGCTGAAGGCTTGAAGGATGCTAGGCAGTGTGGTGGAGCAGGAGGAGGAGTTAGTGGTGGTGGAGTAGGTGCAGCCGGAGACCATGCAGTTGGAAGTTGTTCTTCGCCAAAATACAATGAATTTTTTGTTATAGGGAATATGATTGCATTATGCCAAGGTGAAAATGAAACTGAATCTAGAATTCATTGTGTTGACCTCCTTTCTTTGATCCAAGGCACTGAAGTTGAATGATTTTTTCAAACAAATAAGAATAGTCTTATTTGAAAAAACTTTTGATTTTTCAGGCAGAGCTTCCAGAAAAGAGTATTGGAGTTTTTGGCTTTTTACACAATTAACGTCTTTAATTTTGTTAATCATGTCTCTTAGAGCAAAACCGTTAGTAATATTTTTTATTATTTATATCTTAATACTTTTAATTCCCTCTATGGCTGTCACTGTAAGGAGATTGCATGATGTGAATAAGAGCGCTTTATGGCTTATTGGGTTTGGCCCTTTTGTTTTAATAGCATACATGTCAATTTTCTTGCTATCTTTGATTTCTCCAGGTAATCAAACTTCTGTGCAGATGGATATTTTCCAAATTTTTCTAATTTTGACATATGTATTTGGTATAGTTGCAACCGCATTGTGGTATTGCTTTCCAATATTTATGTTTTTAATTCAAGAAGGCAACCAAGAAGAAAATCGTTTTGATTCAAATAAATAAAATTCTTAAAAAATGTAGAATAAGGAAATAATAAAAATGAATAATATATATAAAACAATTTTAATAACTTTTAACTTTCTATTAATTATAGGATGTTCTTCGGGTAACGATGATGCGCCTGTAGGAGTTGGAAAAATTGTCACTAGCGACGTAATTTATAGTTTGGATGATTTTACTGGATCTCCTGTTAAGTTTAAGAAATCAAAAGAATATTCTGTTGAGCAATTAACATATGCAAAACAAGTTTTCTTTGGATTCAGGAAATTTGAAGAGCCTGTAGATTATGAAATTAGATTTTTTGATTCTCATAATGATGCCCTTAATGGCGAAACTCTAGTTAGAGAAAGGGCAGGAACGGAAGAAGAGATAAAACTTAAAAAAGACGAAGCTGTATTCACTGAAGGTTTGAAAGATGTTCGAGAATGTGTTGGTTCTGGTTCCCAAAGAGGTATGGGGGGTGATACTAGTGGAGGAGCCGGTGTAGGTGGTCATTGCTTAAATTCTAAGTATAAAAATTATGTGATTCAAGGCAACTTTATTCTCCTGTGTCATGGTATTGACCCAAAAGACTCTTTAGAAAACTGTGAAAAGTTATTGGCACTTTTAGAAAAATAAAGCCAAAAGTCTTGATCAAATCATCATTACGTGGATAATAACTATATGATTGGTAATTAATTAAATTGAATTGACGGAGGTCACATATGCATCCATTTAATTATTATTGCTCCAGAGACAATAAATGAGGCTACTGAGATACTGAAGAAATACGGTGATAGGGCTAGGTGTCTTGCCGGCGGAACTGATGTGCTTGTTCAGGCTAGAGGAGAAAAGTTTGAACTTGATGCAATAGTTGATGTAAAAAAGATTCCTCAACTTACAAAATTAGAATGGACTGATTCTCATTTGATTATTGGCGCAGCCACTCCTTGTCATGTTCTATATGAAGACTCTAAGGTTTGCGATTTATTCCCAGGCATAGTTGATTCAGCATTCTTAATTGGAGGTATTCAGATTCAGTCTAGAGCCAGCTTAGGAGGAAATTTATGTAATGCCTCTCCAAGCGCTGATGCAATTTGCTCTTTAATTGTTCATGAAACTACCTGCGAAATTGCTGGACCTAATGGAACAAGAGAGATTCCAGTTGAAGATATGTGTACAGGACCAGGTAAGAATGCATTAGAAAATGGAGAATTCTTAGTTTCTTTGAAGATACCATTAAAAAAAGGTGAGTTCTCTGCTTCTTACGAAAGATTTATTCCTAGAAATGAGATGGATATAGCAGTAGCAGCAGTTGCGTCATCTCTTGAATTAAGTAATGGAAAAGTTTCATCCTGTAGGGTTGCATTAGCTGCTGTGGGACCAACTCCAATATTTGCAAAAGAAGCTTCTGAATTATTAGTTGGTAAAGAGCCATCAGATGAAAATATAAAAAAAGTTTCTGAAAAGGCTAAGGACATTGCTAGTCCTATTGCTGATATGAGAGGAACAGTTGAGCATAGAAAAGATTTAATTGAAGTTCTTACTAGAAGGACAATATCAAAAGCACTAGAAAGAGCAGGAGGATAAAATGGCTGAGAATAAAGTAAAGAAGGTTGCAGTAAATACAACAATTAATGGGGAAGAGATGGATATACTTGTAGACCCATACGTAAGTCTTTTAGAAACACTACGAGAAGTGGTTGGGATTACAGGAACCAAAGAAGGTTGCAATGACGGAAACTGTGGAGCCTGTACTATTAACTTAGATGGAAGAATTGTAGATTCTTGTCTTGTTTTAGGAGTAGAGGTAGAAGGTAAAAATGTTGAAACAGTTGAAGGTATGGCAACTCCTGATGGCCTTCATCCTCTTCAGCAGGCATTTCTAGAAGAAGCTGCTCTGCAATGCGGGATCTGTACTCCAGGTTTTCTTGTTTCAGCCAAAGCCCTACTAGATAATGAACCTGACCCCTCCGAAGAAAGAATAAGGCACTGGCTGGCGGGTAATTTATGCAGATGTACTGGTTATGACAAAATCGTGAAAGCAGTATCTAAGGCCTCAAAGAAATCAAATTAAAGGAGTAAGAAATGGTATCAACTTCAGAGAATAAAAATTATAAAGTAATTGGCACAAGGCCTATAAGGCATGATGGTTATGACAAAGTTACTGGAAGAGCACAGTATGGTGCAGATATTAAACTTCCTGGAATGTTAATAGGGGCAGTTCTTAGAAGTCCTTATGCACATGCAAAAATTAAATCAATAGATACTTCTGAAGCCGAGAAGATGGATGGAGTTTTCGCAGTTATGACTTCAAAAGATTTACCTAGGTTGGGTGATGTAGTTAGAGGAAACTCAGAAGAATCGGGGTCAGAAAAACATCTAAGTGAAAATGTTATGGCCTTCGATAAAGTTTTATATAAAGGTCATGTAGTGGCAGGTGTTGCCGCAAAAGATCAAAATACTGCATTTGAAGCAGTAAAAAAAATTAAGGTAGATTATGAAGTTTTAAAGCCAGTTATAAATGTCGACCAAGCAATGGCGAAAGATGCTCCAATTTTACACGAAGATTACTCTGGAGATCATTTAGGAAAAAAAGTAAAAAATAGTAATATTGCTGCTCATGCAAGACATGAGATTGGAGATATTGATGATGGCTTCAAGAAGTCAGATTTAGTAGTGGAAAAAGAAGTTGATATGCAGACTGTTCATCAGGGTTATATAGAACCTCATACTGGTACAGCAGTGTGGGATGAGGAGGATAGAGTTAAAGTTTGGACAAGTACCCAAGGATCATTTTCTGTTAGAGATAGTGTATCTAAAGTATTAGAATTAGATGTATCTAGAGTTAAAGTGACTCCTATGGAGATAGGAGGAGGTTTTGGCGGAAAAATTCCTATTTACTTGGAGCCAATAGCAGCCGTGCTTTCAAAAAAGACTAGAAGGCCTGTTAAAGCAATGATGAGCAGGACGGATGTATTCGATGCCACTGGCCCTGGCCCTGGCGGTAAAGTAAAAGTAAAAATTGGAATTGACTCAGAAGGAAAAATTTTAGCAGCATATGCTGACATAAGACTTGAAGCAGGTGCATACCCTGAAGCATTCATTGAAGCGGCAGCTAAGTGTGTGTTTTCTTGCTATGATGTTCCTTCTATGAAGATTGATGCTTATGATGTTTTAGTAAATAAGCCAAGTTCTGCCCCTTATAGAGCGCCAGCCTCCCCTCAAGTTGCATTTGCTACTGAAACAGTTGTTGACGAAATTTGTGAGATCAAAGGTTACGATCCTATTGACTTTAGACTCAAGAATGTTGCAGAGAAGGGCACAAGAACAGCTTTAGGCCCTAAATACAGAACTATTGGATTAAAAGAGTGTTTAGAGGCTGCAAAAAACTCTGAACATTGGAAATCAAATCTAGATTCAAATCCAAGTCCGGGCAAGAAAAGAGGAAGGGGTATAGCAAGTGGCTATTGGTTTAATATCGGATTCAAGTCTTCTGTAAATCTTTCACTTAATCCTGACGGCAAAGTAGCACTTACTGAAGGATCAACTGATATTGGAGGATCAAGAGCTTCGATTGCTATGCAGGCAGCTGAGGTGTTGGGAATTCCCGCGGAAGATGTAAGACCTTCTGTTGTAGATACAGATAGCATTGGGATTACTGATGTTACTGGAGGCAGCCGTACTACTTACGCAACAGGATATGCTGCATACAATGCTGCCCATAAATTAATAGAAGAGATTATTGAGAAAGCTGCTTTGAAATGGGATATTAGCAAAGATCAGTTAGAATATTCTGATGGAATTGTGAAATCAAAAACTGATTCAGAGTTAAAAATGACATTGAAGGAAATTGCTGATGACCCTCCTGGGGGACCTATAGTTTCATCAGCATCAGTTGACTTAGAAGAAGCCGGAGGTGGTTTTGCAGTTCATATTGCAGACCTAGAAATTGATGAAGAAACTGGGAAGACAGATGTCATAAACTATACTGCCGTTCAAGATGTTGGAAAAGCAATTCACCCTTCTTATGTTGAAGGTCAGATGCAAGGAGGGGCTGCTCAAGGAATAGGATGGGCCTTGAATGAAGAATATTTTATGAACGAAGATGGAGTAATGCTTAACTCAAGTTACTTGGATTACAGAATGCCTATAGCACTAGATCTTCCTATGATTGATACTATTATGATTGAAGTACCAAGCGAGGAACATCCTTACGGAGTTAGAGGAGTAGGCGAACCTCCTATTGTTCCGCCAGTTCCAGCTATTGGAAATGCAATCAATGATGCTTTAGGGTTGAGGCTACTTAGCACTCCTATGAAACCTTCTAAGATTACAGAAGCTTTAAAAAGAAAAAAATAATTTTCTAATGATAAAAATCTTTCTTCCTTATAAGATAAGAGAAACTCTTGGCGTGCCTACAGAGATAGAAGCTGATGGTTCTAATCTTAGGAATCTTATTGACCATATAGAAGATGCATATCCAGGTGTTAAAGATTATTTAGTTGATGAAGGGAAATTGAAACCAGGTATGTCTGCAGTAATTGATGGAAAAACAACAAGATTAGGTTTAATTCATAAATTGGATGATGTGTCTGAAATACATTTTCTTCCCTCTATAGCTGGTGGATCATAATGAAGGGTAATAAACAATTTCCTGATTTAAATTCTAAACCTAATTTTTCCGAAATTGAAGAAGAAATATTAAAATTTTGGGGTAAGGACGAAACTTTTAATAAAACACTCAATAAAGGCCAATCTTCAGAGTTTGTTTTTTATGACGGACCCCCATTTGCTAACGGATTGCCTCATTACGGACATTTGTTGACTGGATTTGTTAAAGATATAATTCCTAGATTTCAAACTATGCTTGGCAACAAAGTTGATCGCAGATTTGGCTGGGATTGTCATGGCTTGCCGGCCGAAATGGAATCAGAGAAAGAATTAGGAGTTTCTGGAAGAGCCGAAATAATTAAATTTGGAGTAGGAAACTTTAATGATCATTGCCAAAAATCGGTTATGAAATATACCCAAGAATGGGAAAAGTCAGTAAACAGACAAGCAAGATGGGTTGATTTTGATAACGACTATAAAACTATGGATATATCTTATATGGAATCTGTAATATGGGCCTTCAAAGAATTGTGGAAAAAAGGTTTGGTCTATGAGAAAGACAGGGTGATGCCTTACTCTTGGAAAGCTGAGACTCCTATATCAAATTTTGAAACAAGACTTGATGACTCATATAGAGAAAGGGAAGATCCTGCGGTTACTGTTAAGTTTAATTTATCTGAAAAATCAGAATACCCTAATACCAGTATTTTGATTTGGACTACCACCCCTTGGACATTACCTTCAAATTTGGCAGTTGCTGTAAATAAGGAATTAGATTATTTACTTATTAGCAATGGATCTGAAAATTTAATAATAGGAGAATTTGCATTATCAAAATATGAAAATGAATTAACTGAATTTAAAATTGAAAAGAAAATGGTTGGATCTGATCTTGTTGGTTTAGAGTATAGCCCTGTATTTAAATATTTTGAAAAACAACCCAATGCATTTAGGATACTTCCCGCAGAATTTGTAAATACAGAGGAAGGAACTGGAATTGTTCATATGGCTCCTGGGTTTGGAGAAGACGATCAAGTTATTTGTGAAGAAAATAATATAAAAACAGTTTGTCCAGTTGACTCTAGAGGTCAATTTACGTCTGAAGTTTCTGACTATTCTGGGCAACTAGTTTTCGATTCTAATCCTAAAATTATAAAAAAATTAAAATTGGAGGGATATCTAGTTAAGCACGAAAATTATAAACATAATTATCCTCATAGTTGGAGAACAGATGAACCTTTGATTTATAAGACTCTCAATTCTTGGTATGTAGAAGTATCAAAATTCAGAGACAATATGGTAGAAAATAATCAAAAGATTAATTGGATACCCGATCATATAAAGGAAGGAGCATTTGGTAACTGGCTTGCTGGCGCAAGAGATTGGTCTATTAGTAGAAATAGATTTTGGGGGACTCCTATACCTGTTTGGAAAAGTGATGATCCAAATTATCCAAGAATTGATGTTTATGGGAGCCTTGATGAAATAGAGGCAGATTTCGGAGTAAGACCAAAGAATTTGCACAGACCATATATTGATGAATTAACTAGACCAAACCCTGATGACCCCTCAGGAAAGAGCACTATGAGACGAGTCGAAGAGGTTTTTGATTGTTGGTTCGAGTCTGGATCAATGCCTTTTGCTCAAGTTCACTACCCTTTTGAAAATAAAGAATGGTTTGAGTCTCATTTTCCTGCTGATTTTATTGTTGAGTACATAGCTCAAACCAGAGGCTGGTTTTATACACTTATGGTTTTATCAACAGCATTATTTGATAAACCTCCTTTTTTGAATGCAATTGGACATGGAGTAGTTGTTGATGAAAAAGGATTAAAATTATCTAAGAGATTAAATAATTATCCAGAGCCTGAAGCAGTGTGGAAAAATTTTGGAGCCGATGCTCTTAGATGGTTTTTAGTTTCATCCCCAATACTTAGAGGGCAAAATTTAATGATGGACAGCACTGGTTCTGGGATAGATTCTTCTTTGAGGCAAGTGATAGTTCCTCTGTGGAATTCAGTATACTTTTTTAATCTTTATTGTAATTTAGAAAATTACAAGCCTAATATAATTTATAAGGCAAATTTACCTATTGATAAATATATTTTATCTAAATCTAAAAGAGCTTCTTTGGATGTAAAAGATTATTTAAGTAACTATGATATTACAGGGGCATGTGGCGTTATTTCTGAATTTATTGATACATTAAATAATTGGTACATAAGAAGATCTCGTAATAGATTCTGGGCCAAAGCAGACACTGCATCAGCGACTGATGCTTACGATACATTATATACAGTATTAAATATATTATTGAAAATAATCGCTCCTCTATCTCCTCTTGTTTCAGAGAAATTATTTATGAATTTAAATGATGGTAAGTCTGTTCATTTGGAGGATTGGCCCGATGTTTCAGGAATTGAACCAAACGATAAATTGATAGAAGAAATGGATATTATAAGAAAGGTAGTTTCTACTTCATTATCCATAAGAAAGATAAATAAAATAAGAGTTAGACAACCTTTAAATATGCTTAAAATTCAATCGGATGAAGGTGAATGGATAGAGAATTATTTTGAGTTAATAAAGGAAGAAGTAAATATAAAAAACATAAATATTGAGAAAATAAAAAATAGTGAGAATTCTGTTCAATTGAAGATAAATCCAAGGATGCTTGGCCCTCGGATTGGCAAGAAAGTTCAAGAATGTATCCAGTTGGCAAAAGCAGGAAAGTGGAAGGAAGAAAACGGAGTTGTGATTGTTGGTGATTTTGAACTTGAAGAAGGGGAATATGATATCGAAACAATGATTAATGATGACCCTAGTTCTCAGTTAATAGAAGGGACTAATTTTATAATTGAACTTGATCTTTCAATCGATGAAGTTTTGAGAAAAGAAGGTATAACTAGAGATTTAATAAGGGCTGTGCAAAACACTAGAAGAGAAAAAGGGCTTGATGTGTCTGATTTTATTAGAATTAATATATCTGGAGATAAAGATCTAATTGATTCTGTAAATCAGAACTTAGAGTTTTTTAAAAATCAGATTCTTGCTAAAGAAGTAATATTCGATGGTAAAGACAATGAATTTGATTTTGAAGAAAAACTTAATGGAATCATGTCTTGCTTCAAAATAATTAAGTTAAATTAGTTTTTATCTAACACTAGTGAAACTTCTATTTCCTCTTGACCTCTGATTATATTTAATCTGATCGTATCTCCAGGCCTAAAGTTGTAAGTCCAACTTATGTACTCTCCATAACTTCTAACAGGCTTGTTTTCTATTGAGATAATTATATCTCCAGGCAATAATCCTGATTTAACTGCTGGACTATCTGTGGCTATTTCTAGAATTGCCACTCCTTTGAAATTTTCATCTAGTTCACATAAATTGTATCCAACTTCACACAAAGTATTAATAAAATTAGGATCCAAAGTCCTGCCCTCTATTCCATCTCTAGGAATTTGAACTTCTCCAAATTCTAATAAATCGTTTATGTATCTAAGTACAAGGTCAGAACTTATTGCAAAACCTATCCCTTCAGCACCTCTCATAATGGTACTATTTAGCCCTACTAATTTTCCTGAAAGATTAACAAGAGGTCCGCCCGAATTCCCTTCATTAATTGCAGCATCAGTTTGAATCATATCTGTTAATGTTCTGTCATCTTCAGTTTCTATTACCCTTTCTTTAGCACTAACGATTCCGGCTGTAACAGTAGGTGTTCCAGCCAATCCGAAAGCATTGCCTAAAGCAATAACCCAGTCACCAACCTTTAATTCTTTAGAACTACTAAATTCTATAGGTACTAATTCTTGTTCGGTATCTATTTTTATTAGAGCAATATCACTATAAGGAACTCTTCCGATAATTTTACCTTGATATACTGACTCATCATTCAAAATAACTGAAATTTCTCTAGCATCTTTTATTACATGATCATTGGTAACAATGTATCCGTCTTCAGAAATTATCACACCACTTCCATCAGCAGACCTGATCCTTGGTATAAAAAATCTATCCAACGCTACTGTTGAAATATTTATAGCTACTACAGAAGGAGAAACATATTCAATAGTTTCGCTTAAACTTGGAAGGTATATCTCAGGTTCTGGAGTAGTTGTGGGCACCTCTTTGTCTATATTAGAACTACATGAAAATACTAATAAAAATAGTAGAGTTATAGGCAATAAACTTTTTTCTATCTTATTCACTGCTATATTTTACCATAGAGAATTACGAATATTTAAGGAAAATCATATAATGTTATTATGCCTTCAAAATCATCAAAATCATCAAGTATTAGGCCAAGAGATACTAATCTAAAGCCCATTAAAATAAAAAGCGAAGTTAGAAGTGCTTCAGAGAGAGGTACTTCATCTCCTCTAATAGTGGTTTATGGATTCTTGGCTTTAATATTATTTGGAGCAATCTTACTTTTCCTGCCTTTTTCTCATAATGAACCTATCTCATTTATTGATTCTTTATTTACGGCGACGTCTGCATCGACTGTTACTGGTTTAACTGTATTGGATACCTCAACTAGTTGGTCTTTATTTGGTCAGATTGTTATAGCTTTTTTAATTGTAATTGGAGGGATTGGATTTATGACTGGGGCTGCATTTTTTCTATTAGCTGCAGGGCAGTCTCTTGGGCTTAGAAGAAGTGTTCAAATCGGAGAAGGCTTAGGTGCTGATAATCTAGGTTCTATTGGAAATTTGGTTTGGAAAGTTGTTTTATCTTCTCTATCATTTCAAATAGCAGGAATATTTATTTTCTTTATTTTATTTTCTTATTCTTATGGTTTCAGTAACATTCAGCAAAACGCTTGGTATTCCATATTTCATTCAATTTCCTCTTTTAATAACGCAGGTTTTACAATTTTTGGTTTCGGTAACAATCTTGAACCTTTTTCTAGAGGTGCAGTCAATAATATAGTTTTGATTGTGACAACAGTAATGTTCTTTTTTGGCGGAATTGGATATTTTGTCATGAATGATCTGGTTCATCACCGCAGAATATTGGGTAGTAAAGGTTTTAGAAGATTTAGAGTACTTCTTAGTTTGGAGACAAAATTGATACTAGCAGGTTCTTTGGTTCTTTCATTTGCTGGTGCTATTTTAATTTATCTTTTTGAGTTTTCTAATCCTAATACCTTGGGCTCTATGACATTAACTGAAAAAATTATAAACAGTATTTTTACCTCTATGTCTACAAGGACGGCTGGCTTCAATTCATTTGATATGTCGCAATCCAATGATTATACGAATTTAGTGTGTACTTTTTTAATGTTTATAGGCGGAGGGCCTGCATCAACAGCAGGAGGGATAAAAATTACTACTTTTATACTGGCAGTGTTAATGATAATGAGCCACATAAGAGGATCTAATAATATTTCATTCTTTGGAAGAGAAATTCCTTATGATATTGGAGTAAGGGCTATGGTTATATTGATTTTGAGTATTTTTATAATTGGAGTTGCAGTGTTAGTGACTTTATTTATTGAGTTCTCTAATTCAACTAGAGATCATTATTTTGTACATTTAGTTTTTGACACAATTTCAGCTTTTAGTACTAATGGAATGTCTACTGGATCTAGTCAAGATATTAGCAACACCTCAAAGATATTATTTTCATTTATTATGTTCATAGGGAGGCTAGGACCTATGACATTAGCATTATTGTTAGCCGGATCGCAAAAGCCTGTTGATTATAGATTTTTTCAAGAGAAGGTTAGAATAGGGTAAAAAGGGAGGATTAATTGAAAATAACTCAAGTAGCTGTAATAGGATTAGGTAGGTTTGGCACTACTGTGGCTACTACTTTGTACCAAATGGGACATGATGTGCTAGCTATTGATATTAATCCTGATAAAGTTCAAGAGTTGGCAGGTCAAGTAACTTATGCAGTTGCAGCTGATGCTACTGATGAGTCTAGTTTGAAAGAATTAGGTATAGAAAAATTTGAATATGCTGTGGTCGCAATTGGGTCTAATACTGAAGCAAGTATTATGGTAAGTGTTTTACTTAAATCTCTTAATATTGGGGTAGTAATAGCAAGAGCTGTTTCAAAACTACAAGGAGACACACTGGAAAGAATTGAAGTGGATAAGGTTGTTTATCCAGAGAGTGAGAGAGGAAGAGCATTAGCCCATGACTTATTTTTACCTGGGATCCAACAGTATATGGAACTTACATCCACTTATGGAATAAGTAAAATTAAAGTTCCTGCAAGGTTCATTAGTCAAACCTTAAAGAATAGCAATTTTAATAATTTAAGAGATAGATATGGGGTGGCACTAATAGCTATTCAAAGAGGAGAGGATATAATCTTAAATCCTGATGAGAATCAAACATTAACATCTAACGATACACTTATAATTGCAGGCCCTGATGAAAAAATTTCAGACATTGTTGGCCCAACAAATATCAATCCTGGTGAGTAATTTTTATGGATAAAATTTTAGTTATATTAGACAAAATAGAAGTAAATAATAAATTGATGGCAGATGATATTCAGCCATTAATTAAAGTTAAGGGCCTAGAGATTTTTTATGCTTCCTTTGTTCAAATTCCTTTGCAATATCCTATTGATACTGAAGATAAGTATTTCAAAAAGGATTTTGAAATAGCAGAGCAGTCACTAAAAAGTTTTGAATCAGAGATGAATATAAAAAAAATTCCCAAATCAAGAAAAAGCGGGGGATTGTTTAAGGTTAGGGATGTGAATTATGGAATTATTGAGCAAACTTATTTAAATTCTATAGATTTAGTAATTGTGCCAAAGAAAATCATTCAATCTAATTCCAACAGATTTAATGACGAATCTTATTTAAGTAAGATAATAAATAGTTTAAATTCTTCAATTATGATTTGGCGAGGTCAAGAATAGATGAGAGCATTAATTATTGGATCTAGTGTTGCCGCGAGACAGATTGGAGAATCTTTGATCGAAAAGGTTGATGAGTTAGTATTTTTAGACTTCGATTCTTATAAATTTCATTCTTGGGGTTTATTTAAACGCGATAATGCTAGTTTTCAATCAGGTGATTTAGAAAAGATGAACACTCTATTAGATGCTGGTCTAGAAGAATTAGATATATTAATAGTTGATGCAGCAGATGATGCATTGAGTTTGTTTGTTGCTCAAAAATGCAAGATCAGTTTATCAACCGCTATATTTATAGTTTTAGATGATATGTCTGTTGCAGATATATATGAGAGTTCAGGTTTTATAATATTAGATTCTCATAATTTAGGTTTAGATAAAATAATAAAATATTTAGAGAAATTTTAATGAAGAAAAATATTATTATTAATGGAATAAACGATGAGTCTCGAGCTTTATACGAGGACCTTTTGGATCATGATTTAAATGATGTGGTATTTATAGATTCAAATAGAGATTTAGTTAATGATTTAAACTATAAATCTGACACTCCAATTGCATATTTAGGCAATCCTATTTCTCCTGAATTTTTAGAATTTGTTGGTATTAATAGAGAAGATTCTGAAGCTATATTTGTTTCCATGACAAATAGTGATCCAGTTAATCTAATTTCCTGTGAAATTGCAAAATTAAAATATGAATTATCGCAAGTAATATCTATTGTTAATAGTAAAGAAAACATTCCTCTTTTCAATGCTAATGGGATAAGTGAATTAGTATTGAGAGAAAAATCTATAATAGAGATAATACTTAACACTGCCGGGGTGACATTGCCAGTACGACTGATGGATATACAGTCAAAAGGAACATCAGTATGGTCAATAAGAATACCTTCAGGGTCAGAAATAATTGGTAATGACTTGTCTAAATTAAAAATTCCATTTAGGGCAATAATTTTAGGGAAAATAGATAGCAAAGGAAATCCTTATCAATCAACCGAGAATGTAGATATCGAGGAGGACGATACTATATTAATTATTTCTTCAAACAGAAATGAAGAATCAATGACAAGATTTTTTCAAGGGAATGAAAATGGTTAATAGTTCAAATATTGGTTATCTTGGACCTAAAGGTACGTATAGTTCTAAGGCTTCAGAATTGTACTCCACAAAACTAAATCAAGTCCCTTTCAATTCTATAAATGAGGTTTTAGGCTCATTGAAAGATAAAACTTGTGACCTAGTTATAGTACCTCTTGAGAATAGTATTCAAGGATCAATTGTTGAAGTATTGGATTTTCTTGCAGATGAAGAAAATAATTATAATATTGTTGATGAACTTAATTTAAATATTAATCATTCAATATATACACTTAAAAGATTTAATAATCATAATTTTGAAGTAATTTTCAGTCATCCTCAAGCTTTAGGTCAGTGTTATAAATATATAAATAATAATTATGCGAATGTAGAATTGAAAATTTCTAATAGTACAGCAGACTCTATTAATGATTTAGAAGAATATAATGCTCCAGGTGCATTTATAGGACCTCCTTGGTTGAAGGATAATGAGAAAGTCATCTTGATAGGTGAAAATATTCAGTCCGTAAAGAATAATGTAACTAGATTTGTGATAATCAGTAATGATTTTCGCAAAGAAATAACTAATAATGATAAAACATCACTAGTAATATCCTTTAATGGTGATTCTCCTGGATCTTTATATAATGCCTTAGAACCTTTTGCAGTAAGTCAGATAAATATGACAAAGATAGAATCTAGACCAACCAAAGAGAAACTAGGAAATTATTATTTTTTCATTGATGTGGAAGGCAATGCAAAAGATGAAAAACTTTCTTCGTGTCTAAGTAAAATTGAAAAGATATGCAATTTAAAGATCTTAGGGTCCTACCCAATCTTTAAAGGTTAATCTTCTTCAAGTTCTTCTCTAAGAGAATCTGCAACCCTTTTACCTTCATTAGTCGCTTCTATTATTCTTTCTCTTGCAAATTCAGTTAAATCTTTAGCTTTATCTCGCCACTCATTACTTGCTTCAGTTAGAATTGCCCTAGTTTCATCTCCAGGCCTAGGGGCAAAAATCAAGCCACCAATCAGGCCCATTATACCTCCAATTATAAATCCACTCGAAAATCCTGAATCATTATCATTACTCATTATTATTACTCTTCTTTCCCTTTTTTGAATTTTTATTAGCTGCTTTTTTCCTCTTATTTTTACTTCTCTTTGATACTGAGTCAGTAAATTTTTTGAGTGTTAGAGCCCCATTAATAATACTTGCAAAAGGTTTTGGAACAGTTTCTTTTATCTTATTTTTTAAAGAATCAATCTCATTTATTGAGCCTTCTATATAGCCAATTATCTTTTTTACTCTAATAAAAATAATCAATATTAATATCGTCGTAGTAAACAAAAAGATAAAACTAGAAATTATTCCAAATATTATCAATATGTCTCTTATTGAAGCTATAGTCATTTCACAAATTTATTTATGATTAATTAAATTGATATTAACAATAAAAATTAATTTGGTAAATTATTTATAATTAATTATTAACTAATTACTTAATAACTTTGATCTATAAAATCTTTTAATTTCTTAGATCTAGTAGGATGTCTGAGTTTCCTAAGAGCCTTTGCTTCTATCTGTCTGATTCTTTCTCTGGTAACACCAAATTCTCTTCCTACTTCTTCAAGAGTTCTGCTCCTCCCGTCTTCTAACCCAAACCTTAATTGAAGAACTCTTTGTTCTCTAAGATTCAAACTTTCTAATACCATTCCCACATGTGACTTTAGTAAATTATTGGATGCTGCTTCAACTGGAGACAGAGATTTTTCATCTTTTATAAAATCAGCCAAATGAGAGTCATCTTCTTCTCCTATAGGAGTTTCTAAAGAGACGGGCTCCTGTGAAATTTTTAGGATTTCTCTAACTTTAGATGGAGGGAGATCCATTTCTTGTCCAATTTCCTTTGTAGTTGGCTCTCTTCCATACTCTTGTACTAATTTCCTACTTACCCTTAGTAATTTATTTATGGTTTCTACCATATGAACTGGTATTCTTATAGTTCTTGCTTGGTCTGCAATCGCTCGTGTTATTGCTTGCCTTATCCACCATGTTGCATATGTACTAAATTTATATCCTTTTCTAAATTCAAATTTTTCCACAGCCCTAATTAACCCAATATTTCCTTCTTGGACTAAATCGAGTAAGGACATACCTCTTCCAATGTATTTTTTAGCTACACTTACCACTAACCTTAGATTTGCCTGAACTAAGTGCTCGCTGCACTGCTTGGCATTATATTCTAATTTAGATATGTGATTTTTTAGCAATCCTTCAAGATCTTCATCTGTAAAATTTCCTATAGGTATATTTTTTCTTTTAGTTTTCTTCTTTAATATTTTTATTTCGTCTTCATCATCAAACATATGCTCAAACAGCCAGTCCGGGAATATTTGTATTCCTGCTGATAGATCAGAAATATTTGTGTGTATTTCTTCCTCTGACATATTTAATGAGTCAGACATCTCTCTTATCATTTGTTCTTGTTCTTCGGATTTAGTGGCACTATTAAGAAAATCTTCAATTCCTCCGGTTAAAATGTTTTTTACATTCAAATCTGTAGCATCTTCGGGCTCTGTTTTTTGTTTTAATTCTTCTATTAGGTCAGTGTTGGATCCAATTTTTTTTAAGAAATCTTTTAACATAAAAATATTTGGATTATCCTGATCAGCATTCTCTCTAAGGAAATTTTTTATTATCTTCCCATTTTCTACTTGCTTAGCTAAATCTTTTTCGCCTTGTGCATTTAATAAATTTACCTTACCTATTTCTCTTAAATACATTCTTACAGGATCATCAGTTATATCTGCTTCAGTAATGCTTGCTTCCCATGTTGGATCTTCTTCAATCTCGTTTACTTGATCTTGGGTTGGCTCGTCCCAAGAATCAGTGAATTCAGAAGTTGCTCCTGGAAGCAATTTCCTTAATACTCTTGAAGCATCTTGGTTGCTCTCTTCATCATTAGAATCTGAAGTAAAAGATACTGATATTGAATTTAATGGATCGTCTTGTGTCATCGGTTTTGGTTAGATTGCATTTCTTTTAATAATTTATTAGTAGTTAAACTATCTTTTATTACGTTGTCTATTGTGTCTGCATTAGATTCAAGACCTAATTCAATAGCCTTTTGTTGCTCGATTTTTTTCCTCTTTAAGTGATGATTGTATAGTCTGTTTATACAATCATTTAGTTCAGTTATCAAATCTTTCTCATTAGAATTAGGTAAAGGATAAGATTTTAAGTCTAATATTATTTCATTTAATATGTCGTCAACCTCCAATTCAACCTCGTCTTCTGATTTTAAAATATCAAAAATTGCTCTCAATTTGGGGTCTTCAAAAAGTTCATTTGATTGTTGTTTAATATAATTTTTTAGGAGTTTATTTTGCAAAATCAAGGCAATGATATGCTTCTCGATAGGGCTTTGGTTATTTTTCATACCATTTGTTGTTGGGCTAGGAGATAACTTATTATTTATAATTTTAGGGGTAGGAAGTTTTTCTCTTTCTATATTTAACTTGGTTGCTAGAAGGCTTAAAGTTTCATCTTGAGAATGGCTATCTGTATTTTGAAATACAAGTTTATATACTACATTTGCAGCCTCAGTTCTTTGAGTTTCATTTGTTAGGTCAAATACTAGGTCTAAGTTATTTATTAAATGTTTATATAGAGACGTGGAATTTGATATCACGTCCTTCCATTCTGATGGATTTTGCCTAATAAGGTCATCAGGATCCTTTCCAGAATCTATTGAAGCTATATAAATAGATTTGTGGATATTAGATAAATCATTATTAGAATTTATTAATTTTATTAGGTTATTAACCGAAGCCCTTCTTCCCGCAACGTCTGAATCTAGACAGAGAATTATTTTTTTAGCGTAATTATTAGCTTTTTTTAGTTGATCAAATGTTATTGATGTTCCCATGCATGCCACAACATTATTAAATCCTTCTGAGTGGGCAGCAAAGACATCCATATATCCTTCTACAATTACGCACTCTTTGCTGTTTGATATAGATTCTTTTGCAATATTCAATCCGAAAAGAAGTTCAGATTTATTAAAAAGTTCTGTCTGAGGAGTATTTATATATTTTGGGGTTTTATTATTAAGAGATCTTCCACCAAATCCTACAAGAGTGCCATCTTCATTTCTGATTTCAATTGTTAATCTATCTACAAAAAAATCATGCCAAGTATTATCTGCCCATTTCTGTACAAGTCCTGATTCAACTGCTGCATTGCTCTTTACCCCTACTTTTTTTAAATGATCAACTAAAGTAGACAATCCAGTTGGACTAAGTCCAAAATTAAATTCTTTAATTTGTTCTTGAGAGAAACCCCTATCCTTAAGATAATTAATTGCTGGCAATCCGTATCTGCTATTTAGAGAATTTTTGAAAAAATCTGCAGCTGATTCAAGAGCATGATTTAAGTCTTCTTTAATGCTACTGTTCTTTTTCGATTTATATTTATTTAATTTAACTCCTGCCAATTCTGCGCATACATTCAGTGCTTCCACAAAGTTAATATTTTCTATTTTCATAATAAATGAAAAAATATCTCCTCCAGAAGTTCCTGCACAAGAACCACAATAACATTTAAAAGTTTGACTCTCTGGGTATACAACAAAAGAAGGAGTATTTTCGGAATAAAACGGACACAAACCCTTCATTAATCTTGAATTACCCTTTAAATCAACATATTTTGAGACTACATCAGTAATATTTAGTTGAGATTTAATTAAATCAACAACATCATGTTGATTGTCATTTGATACGGTCATTGTTTAATCATATCAAATTGATCAAGGCTAGGACAACCAGGCTCCCTTGGTGAAATAATCTAGAGCCTTCCTTCAAACACGTCTGACGCTAATGATGGATCTAATGTTTCTGCAAACCTGAGTGCAAAATCATCTGTCATTCCTGTAATGTAATCAATTACAGATTTTTCTAAGTTACCATCAGAGACCTCTAATAAATAATCTGGGATCAATTCTGAATTATTAATTAAGTAGTCGAACAAGATATCTATTATTCTCATGGAACTAATTGCAGCTGAAGAATTTGATACAGGTAAGTAGATATTCTCAAACATGTAATTTCTTAATTCAGTAACTATATCAATTAGTTCTTTTGACATTCTTATCCAAGGGTCAGATTTGCCTTTACTTCCCATGCAATCAGATGAGTTATCAATTATATTTGTTACAAGGGTATTCACTCTATCTGAGTGATTTTCTCCAATTACCTGAATAATATTATTTGGTAAATCTCTTATATCTAGTAAACCTGCCCTTGTAGCATCGTTTATATCACTAGTAACATATGCGATAAAATCAGATATCCTAACTATCTGGCCCTCCAAAGAAAGTCCCTCTATAAATTCTTTTGCAAAAAATTTTCCTTGGGGTTTTGAGTGCCTCTTTATTCCATCAATAACTTCATAATTTAGATTCAAACCTTTTCCGTTCTTTTCTAATTTTTCTATAATTCTTACACTTTGCCTGCTATGATGAAAACCATCTGAAGAAATCTTATTTAATGCAGTTTCTCCTACATGCCCAAATGGCGAATGCCCTAAATCATGACCCAAAGCAATAGCTTCAGTAAGATCTTCATTTAACCTCAAAGCCCTACTAATTGTCCTGCTTATTTGAGCTACCTCAATAGTGTGAGTAAGTCTAGTTACAAAGTGATCACCTAGGGGTGCTATAAATACCTGACTTTTATGTTTCAATCTTCTAAATGAATTAGTATGAATGATTCTGTCTTTATCAATTTGAAAGACATTTCTAATATCATTTTTTAGTTTTTCAGGTTTTATTCTCCCTTTTGTGTTTTTTGATGTTATTGCATGAGGTGATAGTAACGATTCTAATTCTTTTTGATGGTCTGATATTTTTTTTCTTGATTCTTTTTCCAATTTTCCCTCTAATAAAATTCTATAAGCCCTACATCTAAATTAGCAACATAGTCCCTTCCATATGCAACTATTCCCAAGGTTCTGATATCTGAACTTTTAAAGCCTTTAGGTTGATAAAAATTTGATCTTTTAAATGAGTCGAAAGGTAATTCTATTTCAGTCCATTTTTTAGGCGCATAAAATTCTAGTGAATAATATTGCCATGGAAGTACTGTGCGATTAGTTCTTATATGAATATTATAATTCTCATCATTCCCTCTTACCTTTATCTTGACCCCATTAAAAATTTTATCGGTATTAGATAGCCTGGTTAAATCTGCTCTAAATTGAATAAATCCTCCGTTATTTGCGGTACTTACATCTCCTGTCATACGATAAAATTTTGAACCACTTTCTGATCCTATTTCTAATTTTCCAGAAGAAATTCCACCCATTACTCTGTCGGTAAAGAATATCCATTCTTGGTTTTTTTCAGGAGTTAGATTATCTATTATCATGGTTTCTGTTTTTAAACTATCTTCATTTAATCTTAAATAGGCAAAATACCCAACTGAAATTAATCCTATCAATATTGTCGAAATGATTAAATATTTATATAAATTATTCATATTTCTATTCTCATAAGGCCCGCCTTATAAATATTAAGCCATGACCGAGTTGAATTGTTTGCAACAATTATATTTTATCAATATTTCTACTCAACAGTTACTGTTTTTGCCAGATTCCTTGGTCTGTCAGGATTAATCTTTAGCCTTAAAGATGAATAAAGAGATATTAGTTGAAGTTGAATAACGTATAATATTGGATCTATGAAAAAGTTGTGACTTTCTATTGTTAAGTAATTACTTAATAACTTGTTAGTATTATCATCATCTTTATCTATAAGTCCTATTACCTCTCCATTTCTTGCTTGTATCTCATTTATTGTACTTATCATCTTTGGGTAAGTTTCATCTGGAGGGCAAAGCACAATTGATGGCATGTTATCTCCAATTAAGGCATTAACTCCATGTTTCATTTCTCCTGCAGCGTAACCTTCGGAATGAATATAGCAAATTTCTTTCATCTTCAAGGCCCCTTCCATAGCAATTGGATACATAATGCCTCTACCCAGATACAATATATGCTCTTTTGATGAAAGTATTTTGGCTATTTCTTTAGTGTCTTTAGTATCGAGCAATAGTGACTCTATTTTCGAATCGAGCCCTAGAAGGTTATTTTCTAGATTTTTCTTATTTTCATTATCTCTAGAAAGATATACAGAAATTATATATAGAGTGAGCGCAGTCGCAGTAAAAGTTTTAGTTGAGGCTACAGCATACTCTGGCCCACAACCTATGTTCACATTAGTATCAGAAATTATTGATGCCTGCGATATATTTTTTTCTGTTACTGAAATGGTTTTTGCACCTTTAGATTTCGCATATTCTAAAGCTTTGATTGTCTCAGCAGTTTCTCCAGACTGGGTTACTCCAATTACCAAATCATTACTGTCTATTATTCTTTTTGAATCTATAAATTCTGATGCATTAATTGTTTCGCTTTTTAAGGAAGAAATAGATTCGAAATAATATGATCCTAGCAAGCCAGCATTGAATGAGCTACCCATTCCTATTACAAGAACTCTTTGGATATTTTCAAATTTTATATTGGACTCATTTAATTTATTTATAATAAGGTCATTTTTATCATCAATTATCCTTTTTATAGATTTTTTCTGGTAGAAAATTTCTTCTTCCATTTTGTATTGATAGGTTTCATTATCCTCTAATATAGTATTAGTTTTTATATTCACAACTCTTTTGTTAGGTTCTTTATTCTCTCTAATAAAATTATTTTTATGCTTTGAAATTATTGCTATTTCGTTGTCTACTAGATACCTATATGAGTCACTGAATTTAGTTATTATTGTAGGGTCACTGCATATTATTTTTTCACCAGATTTATTTTCACTAATTACAAGTCCGCCTGAATTCCCTTTCTTAATTAGAAAAATATCATTCGGGCTATCTTTGCTTATTCCAACAATTGAAGATGAGCCTGTTATAGAATCCATGGTCTTCTCTAATGCATCTTTTATTTCTGATTCTGCTAGGTTGAATTCTATTAAATTGGCTATAATTTCAGAATCCGTTTCAGAAGTAAAATTGTAACCGCTTTTTATTAAGTTATTTTTAATTTCTTGGTAGTTCTCAACTATTCCATTATGAACAATTAAAATCTTGCTGTTTGAACTTATTTGAGGGTGTGCATTTTTTTCATTAATCTTCCCATGCGTAGCCCACCTAGTATGAGAGATGCCAGTAGTACCATCTATCTCATTAAGAATTTCTTGCTTTATCCTATCTATCGTACCTGTAGTTTTCTTAATTAAGAATTTGTTTTCTTTACTGTCGTATATAGCTATGCCCGCACTATCATATCCTCTATATTCCAGAGATCTTGTTAGATCAATTAATATTTTTGAAGCATTTTCTTTTCCTATATATCCAACTATTCCGCACATATTCCTAATTATCTTTAGTTAAAAGGTAATCTTTCTTAGAGTTGTTTTTATACACCCCTCTTTTTTCTAGAGGTAATAATTCAGATATTCTTAACATCATTTCATCTGTTAAATCTTTAAAGAACCCTTTTTCCTTTATCAATTTTGATGTTTTATTTATCTTGAAAGGTTTACCTATTGTAACAGTTATATTGCCGCTAGGGTTAAATACCCTAAACAAACCTTTAAGATGACTAGTTCCTACAATTCCTACAGGTAGAATCACAGGATCTAGGTTGTAAGCTAATTTTGCTGCTCCAGGTTTTCCATATAATAGTTCTCCATCGCTTCTTGTACCTTCAGGAAATATTGAAATGGATCCATTTTTTATACTTAAAGTTTCTTTCATTTTCTTGAACGAATTTATATCGGCAACTCCTCTTTTAATAGGAAATGCACCATACGCTCTTAGAAAAAAATTCATTAATGGATTTTTAAATAACTCTATCTTTGCTGGAAATTTCAATCTTCTGTTTATTGATGCACCCAAAAGTCCTGCATCTATATTGGATTGGTGGTTAGATATTATAAGGAGATTTCCTCTTTTGGGAATAAGATTGCTGTTTATAACTCTATATTTAGTCCATATCTTTAGGTTTAATTTAAGAGTTATGCAAGATATATTATATAGAATGTTCATTATCTATTTCTTTGATAATTTTATTACTTACTTCTATGATATCTATACCTTCTGTGTCAATAATTACAGCATTTTCAGGAGTCTTCAAAGGAGCAACTTCTCTAGTAGAATCAATAACATCTCTATTTTTAATAGATTCAAGTATATCTGAATAGCTTTGATCTTCTCTTTCAGCAAACCTTCTTCTTGCCCTTTCCTCAATAGATGCAATTAAGAAGATTTTTAATTCTGCATTAGGTAAAACAACAGTTCCAATATCTCTGCCAACCACAACAAAATTTTTATCACTTACTATCGATCTTTGGAGTGAAGTCATTTTGTCTCTCACCTCAGGAATTTTAGAAACTAAAGAAACGTTATTGTCTACTTCTTTAGATAAAATTTCATCTGTTATATCAATTTTGTTTAAATAAACAGATTCCTTTTTTTCTTTATATGAATAATTAATTTTTGTTTTATCTAAATGCTTGATAATTTCTTTTTTTTCTAGACTTATTGAATCTTTAATTAATTTTAAAGTAAATGCTCTGTATATTTTTCCGGTATCTAGAAAGTCAAAATTTAGCCTATTGGCAGTTAGGATTCCTACTGTAGTTTTACCGGTACCTGCCGCACCATCGATTGTTATTATCACTATACCTCCAAGTTGATTATGAAGTTATCAAAAACCAATGAAGGAATAGCATTAAATTTAAGATTATTTTCTGCACTTAAGATGTTTTCAATATTTTTCTTAATTTTTAATTTATTCTTCTCTTTTATTAATTTTAGAATAGATATAGTTTCCAAGTTTTCATCAGCATCTTCAGCCCTCAGTATCTTTCTAAATAAATTTTTCCATATTTTTAATTCATTCAAGACTCTTTCTTTGTCTTTTCTATAAAGTAATGATAGTTCTTTTGAGTAATTCAATTTATCAGACATGGGTGAGTTAAAAATTTTTACTATTCTTCTGAGCACCTCTTGCCTCTCTTCAAAGAAAATTGGATCATTTAACATATCAGATGCCTCGCCTAAAGTTGGTGATCCAAATGACATTATTTCTGCAATATCTTTTTCTCTATCTGGATACTTTTCTAATAATATTTCTAAAATATTTTGGTTAGATATTTTATTTAATTTCCATATTTGGCACCTTGAAATAATTGTTTCAGTGAGATCTGAAAGATTTTCTATTAAAAATATTATTAGGAAATTGCTATCAATATCTTCTAATGTTTTAAGTAAACTTTCAGAAGATACTTTTGAAAGGTAGTTGGCCTGATTAATAACTACAACTTTATAATTACTCATAAAAGGCTTAAATCTAGATTTGCTAATAATGTTCTCAGATATTACACACTCTCTTATTTGTTGGCCCTTAGTAGATTTGCAACTCACACATTTTGTATCTGAGCACATAGAAGATCTTTCTATAATTGTAAAATCTGGATGAGCAAGATTATTTATTTTATCGCATGATATACATTTACATATTTTTTCTTTATCAGATGAATCGTCTTGGCAATTAATTAATTTAGAGAAATCTTTAGCAAGGGACATTTTTCCGAGACCCTTTTCTCCATATAAAATTAGCGAATTAGGGACTTTCTTTTCATCGTAGATTTTATATAAATTCTGAGTTATTTCTTTCTGTCCTAGCGTTTCCCAGTAAAAGATTATTCCTCCCGGATTTCACTTGTAAGAAGAACATCGTCATAAGTTTCGCGTCTTCTAATGATTTTTATTTTTCTTTCAGCAATTAGTAGTATTGCTGGCCGTAAACTTACATTATAATTACTTGACATAGAACTGTTGTATGCTCCAGAAACAGGTATGGCAATTAAATCTTTAGGTTCAGGGTTTGGAAGAAGCACATTTTCGACTAGTTTATCTCCAGTTTCACAATATTTTCCTGCAATTGTTACTAATTTGTCATGATTAATTTTTGCTTTATTAACTGACATTGCAGTATAAGTAGAACCATATAAGGCTGGCCTAATATTATCAGCCATTCCTCCATCTACACTTACATATGTTCTGAGGTCTGGTATATTTTTTATACCTCCAACTGTATATATTGCTATTCCTGACCTAGCAACAATTGCTCTTCCTGGTTCTATTACCAATTTAGGATAGTCTATCCCTAGGCTTTCAACATTATTTTTAACAGATTCACATATGGTCTCTGCATACTGATCTGCAGTTACAATTGGATCTTCCTGAGTATAAGCAACAGCAAAACCACCTCCCACATTGAAGATTTCTAATTTTTTATTTTTTGGATAATTATTCTTTATAAATTCAAAAACGTAATCAATTGCCTCAGAGTAAGGTTTTAATTCGAATATCGGGGAACCAAGATGGAAATGTATTCCTTTGAGATTTAAGTTATCTTTTGAGTTAGCCACATCCAATGCTTCTTTTGCAGCCCCAGTTTCTATTGAGAAGCCGAATTTGGTATCAAGTATTCCTGTTGAGGTCAATTCATGGGTGTGAGGGTCCACACTAGGCGACAGTCTAAGAGTTATATCTTGGAAAATGTTATTTTTTTTACAAATTGCATCTAATATGTCTAATTCATAAAAACTATCAATTGTAATGAGCCCTATATTATTGTTTACAGCTTTAGTTAATTCATGCTCACTTTTATTATTTCCATGAAAATTAACCTCTTTCATAGGAAATTCAGATCTAATTAAAACTTCTAATTCCCCCCCAGATACAACATCTATTCCCAAATTTTCTTCGTTTAATATTTTTACTAATTCAGGATTAGTAAAGGCTTTTGAAGAATAAGAGACATGAACATTGTCATATCTAGACTTAAATCCATTCAAAAAAGATCTGGCACTATCTCTAATTGTTTTTTCATCATAAATATAAAGGGGTGAGCCATATTCTGATACTAATTTAGATAGGTCAAATCCTCCTATTTCTAAATTACCCGCTTTATTTATTCCTGTTCCTACTGGAAAGATATGTTTTAGTTTTTCTAGAGATTGTTCATTCATATTTTTTTGATTATATCTAATTGTTTGGCTTTGATGTATTTCCTGAATTCATTTTCTAAATCTATATTTTTTTTAGCGGCTGCAGAAGTTAATTCAAATAAGATATTAGCAATCTCTTCATTCGAAAAATTATCATATTTTTTTGTTTTATTTAGATCAATATTTACGTCTAGAGATTTTTTGTATAGCTCATAAGCAAATGATAGGGACGGGAGTGTGTTAGTTATATTTTTTATATAATGTTGATCGTTTTGACTTTCCGACTTTTTCATTTTGCCCCAGTTTTCTAAAACTTTTTCTGAATTGATATCATTTTTTTTATCTTTAAAAACATGGGGGTGCCTTTTTATTAATTTGTCATTAATCGATTTTATTACATCAGATAGTTTGAATTCGCCCTTTTCTTCTCTGATTAAACTTTGTATTAGTATCTGAAAAAGTAAATCCCCTAGTTCATCTTTTAAACCTTCCCAATTATTATTATCTATGCATTCTAGGACTTCATATGTTTCTTGTAGGATATATTGAGATAATGACTCCGAAGTTTGTTCTCGATCCCAAGGGCAGCCTTGATCAGACCTAAGTTTTTCTACAGTGTTTACTAGGTCAATAAAGTTTTTTTCAATTTGAATGTTTGTTGATTTCATAATTTGAGTTATTGTTATTTTATGAATTTACTTACGCCATTTAGGTTAACACTTACCATAATAACTTCTCTTTTGTTTATTTTGATAATTATAAGTGGTTCTCTGAATTTTATTGTTAGATATGACTTTATTTACGATTACAATATTGCTACATATTCTATTGATGAAAGAACCTCTTTGAATTTAGATAAAATTAAGGAAATTAACTTTAATATTAAGACTTATTTTTTTGATGAAAATGAATTATTGGATGTTGATATTTATTCAGATAAGGAAATACTTCACATGAAAGATGTAAAGCATATAATGAATCTGATTTTCAATTTGGGTAAAATACTATCTATTGTTTTTTGTGTATTTATATTTTTATTGCATTCATATTTTGAAGTTCATCTAAATAAGGTAATTTTTTATTCAGTAATACTGTTCTCATCTATTCTAATATTATTGGGAGTTTCATTTTTATTATTTTTTCAGGAGATATTTATTATTTTTCATAAAATAGCTTTTAATAATGATCTTTGGATTCTTAATCCCAATACGGATTATTTATTGATGATGTTCCCAGAAGATTTTTTTAGAGATGTAGCAGTTTTGATATTATTATCTTCTTTTTTGCTAAACGTTATAGTTTATTTTTTATTTAGGAAACTCTCTTTTAGGTCAAAGTAATTCAGATATATCTGTTACCGTGTGGTCAGGATTAAATGCCAAATCATTATCTACACCTTTACGTTTATTTACATAAATAGCCTTGAATCCAACTTTTTTTGCTCCAAATATATCTGTGAAAATATTATCTCCAATGTGAATTATATTTTCAGGATTTAAACTAAAGTCATTTAGAATTAATTTAAAAATCTTGATTGAGGGCTTAGCAACCTTTATTTCGTTTGATAGATATATTTTATCAAATAGATTTTTTATGCCGATCATTTCAAGATATTTATAATATGTCTTTGGCGATGTTATGCCAGTGTTAGATGTAAGACATAACTTGTATTCTTTTGATAATAATTTTAATAGTTCTATTGATTTAGGGAACAATTGGGGGGGATATTTCAGGAAACAATTGTCAAGAATATCCCCGATTTGATTTTTAATTAAATCATCTTGTTTTATATTGAGTAGTTCTAATAATTTCCCTATTCTATTATGAAAATCAATATCTTTTCCTCTGTTATGATCTTGTGTGCATTTCTCACTAAGTATATTTAAACTTTTTTTTATTTGGTCGTTAGATATTACATGGCCTTTATTATTTAAATATAATGATAATTTTTTTACTCTTTGAACTGATCTTGAATTTATTTTTTTTCCTTGTGGCCTATCTGTTATCAATGTTTCCCATAGATCAAAGGAAATCAATTTAGTTTTCAATTCTATTATTTTTAGCATTTCTTAAGACTCATGAATAAAATGAATAGTTATGAGTAAAAGTATATATCTAATTACAGGTTCTTTGGGATTTGTTGGTTTCAATCTTTCTAAATTTATAATTGATAGTGGTCATAGTGCAATTGGCATAGATATTAATAATAATTCTGACCCATTGAATGACTGGAGGCATAAAGAGTTGCAAGGAATTGGAGTTGAAACCCTTAAAGCAGACATTTCAGATAAGTATCAGATTGAATCTGTTGGTAATAAATTAAGTAAAATTGGGAATGTAAAAAGTATATTTCATTTGGCGGGCCTTGCTGGAGTTAGAAAATCCATTGATAATCCCGATCAATATTATAATGTAAATTTAAGAGGTACTTTTAATGTGCTGCAACTGTTTGAATCAGTGGGTGCAGAATCTTTAGTATTTTCTTCAACTTCAAGTGTTTATGGGAATATTCATGCAGAACATTTCTCTAAAGAAACTGACTCCTTAGATACAATTTCTCCATATGCAAGTTCAAAATTAAGTGCAGAAAAACTATGCGAGTTATTTTCTAATTTATATAAATTAAATATTTCTGTATTGAGGTATTTTACAGTATATGGAGCAGCGGGAAGACCTGATATGAGTATATTGAAATTCATTGATTTAATTTATAAAAATAAACCTATAACAATATTTGGAGATGGAAATCAGGAAAGAGACTTCACTCATATTTCTGATATATGCAAAGGTACATATGACAGTTCAAAATTAAAAGGTTTTAATTTGATAAATTTGGGGAGATCAAATCCAGAAAAATTAATTAATGCTGTAAGAGTAATTGAAGAAAAATTAGGCAAAAAAGCAAAAATCGTCTATAAGCCTCAGAATGAAATCGATGTAAATAGAACATCGGCGGATATATCAAATTCCAAAAAATTGATTAATTGGGATCCTACAGAAAGTATTGAATCTGGGATTTCTAATACAGTTGATTGGTATAAAGAAAATAAAGAATCTTTAGAAAAATTAGGTTGAGGTTAATATTTATATTTCTAAGTTTCAGATAAATAATTTTCGAAATTTCAATGACGTATCTTTAAATCTTGATAGAGGCTCAAATTATTTTATTGGTGAAAATGGCCAAGGAAAAAGTAATTTTCTTGAGGCTGTTTACGCCCTCTCTATAGGCAAATCCTATAGAACATCAAAAGGAATTAATTTAGTAAATCAAAATTCAGAATCTTTATCTTCACACATAAAAGGTATAGCTCACTATAACAATAGTGCTTTGGATCTTATGTTAAGTATTGAACTAGATTCAGATTCTAAAAGAGCATCTAAATCCTATTCTTTTAACAGTTCTAATGTAAGTTCTTTGGACTTTATTGGTAAATTAAATGTAGTTCTATTTGAGGCAAAGGATCTGGGTATCATAACAGGGAGTCCAATTTCTAGAAGGCGATTTTTAGATATTCATATATCTCAACAGGATTTTTCTTACCTTAAAGCACTACAAAGATACAATAAAGTTTTACAAAGTAGGAACAAAGTTTTGAAGGATATAAAGATAGGAAGATCTTCAAAATTAGAATTAGAATTTTGGACAGAGAAAATAATTGAAGATGGATTAATTATAAGTAAACAGAGAAAACAAAAACTTAATGAAATCAAAAATGAGACATTAAAAATTTTTCCTTTTTTTATATCGAATAATGAAAATTTAGATATTAATTTTGTCCCATCTTATGATGATTTAGATAATTTGAACAATGAGTCATTAAAGGCAAAATTTTTAGAGAATGTAAAAAAAGAGATTTCTTTGGGATCAACATTATATGGGCCCCATAAAGATGATTTTGAAATTAATATCAATAATAACCCTTCTGCAGAATTTTCTTCGAGAGGCCAAATTCGTACAATCACTTTAGCTTTAAAATTAGGTGAAGCTAATGCTTTAAAAAATAGTATTAACAGTTCTCCAATTATTGCTTTGGACGATATCCTTTCTGAACTTGATGAATCCCGAAGAGGCACAGTAATGGATTATGTATCTAGTTATGACCAAGTCCTTTTAACTGCCCCAGATGAAAAATTATTAGTAAGAAATTCAAAATCTATTGGTAAGATTTTTTATGTGAGAAATGGAGAAATAATTGACTCAAAATTTAGACAAAATTAAATCTAATATTATCAAATCTGCAGAGTTAATTTCTGAATCAAAAAAGATAGTTTTAATGACAGGGGCAGGAATTTCTGTAGATAGTGGCATACCCACTTTTCAAGGTACTGAAGGATTATGGGCTAGGTTTGGCAAACCTAAAATGAATGCATTTTCTGAGTTTATTAAAGATGATGATTCTTGGTGGGATAGAGAAATTAATCATCAAAGATCTCCTTATGTTATGGAGCTGAGAAAGGCTATTGAAAAAGCAAAACCCAATGATGCACACTTTTCAATTTGTGATATTCAAAAATTAGGAAAAATAGATCATGTAATTACTCAAAATATTGATGGACTCCATATTGAATCTGGATGTAATAATGTTATTGAGATTCATGGCAATAGAAATTATTTAAGATGTGTTGGTTGTGAAAAAAGATATAAGTTTTTACCACCAATTATAAAAAAACCACCACCTTGTGATCATTGTGGAGGAATAATTAAATATGATTCTGTTATGTTCGGAGAACCTATTCCTGAATTAATATTAAGAGATTCTAAGAATGCAATTCAAGATTGTGATTTACTAATTGTTGTAGGAAGTTCTTCCACAGTTAGGCCTGCCGCTGGACTTTCTTGGATAGCAAAATCTGATGGAGCTAAACTGATCGAGATTAATATTAATGATACAAAATTATCTTCTGAGTGTGAGATAATTTTAAAGGGATCTTCAACTGATATACTTCCAAGGTTATACGAAGAGATTGTTAATCTATGAATTCTTCGTGGAGTGATTGAGTTGCCGCTTCTAAGTCAGATTCTTTAATTATGCATGTTATTCTAATTTCAGAGGTTGTGATCATCTCTATATTTATATTTTGGTTGGCTAAAACCTTAAACATTCTTGAAGCATATCCTGGTTGATTTTGAATTCCCGTTCCAACAATACTTACTTTACCTAGGCTACTTTGTGTTTGAATATTTTTTCTATCTGAAACTTTACTTTTTATCAGTTCATCTAGGCAAGGCTTAAGATCCTTATCATCGAGAGTAAAACTTAGATTTGTTGTCCCTTCTGAGCTAGCTGTCTGAACAATAACATCTACATTAATGCCCATTGCGCTTAGAGGCTCGAAGATAGAAGATGCTATTCCTGGCTTGTCTTTAACATTATTCAATGTCACTTTGCTAACACCTTTTGAAGTAGGTATTCCTGTAACTGCATTTCTTATTTCCATATTTTTTTCACCTTCTTTTTTTAAAATAGTTCCTTTAGTATTTTTTTCTGAATGCTGAATGGTCATAGTGACTTCATTTATGGCTGCTATTTCTATTGACCTTGGATGCATTTTTGCTCCAAGAGAAGCCATCTCTAGCATCTCTTCATAAGATATATTTTCTATTAGTTTGCTATTTGGAACTATCCTGGGATCTGCAGAAAAAATTCCATCAACATCAGTATATATCTCACACCTTATAGCATTTAGTGCTGCTGCTAATGCAACCGCAGAAGTATCAGATCCTCCTCTACCCAATGTAGTTGTTTCTCCTGAGTCTGAAACTCCTTGAAATCCAGCTACAATAATAACATCTTTATTTTCGAATTGTTCAAGAATTAACTTTGTATTTACTGAGGATATTCTTGCTGATCCGTGTAGTGAATTAGTATTTATACCTGCTCTAGACCCACTAAAACTTACAGATTTTACACCTATTTTTCTTAAAGCTAAACTCATTAAGGATGCACTAACTATTTCTCCAGTAGATAACAATTGATCAAAATCTCGAAGATTTTCTAAATTGGACTGATCATCTAAAAATTCTGAGCCCAATTTTACTAAATTGTCGGTAGAATCTCCCATTGCAGATACCACTACAATTAATTTATAACTTTCAATCAAAGATGCTTTAATTTTCTTAGCAACGTTTAATATTTTTTCTTCATTAGATAGAGAAGTGCCGCCATATTTTTGAACAATTATTTTCATTATTTTTATACTATTTGGATAGAACTATTCCTTGATTTGAAGGTTTTGTAATGATGGTATTACCTTCTAAATTATGTTTCCTAGCAGCTTCTTTTATTTCATAATCTATTGTAAATTCATTTCCATTAGAAAAAATCATTATAGATGGACCAGATCCAGAGACTATCGTGCCTAATGCACCTCCTTCCATAGCAGCATTCATTATAGATTTCATTTCTGGAAAACCTTCAAGCCTTACATATTGATGTAATGAATCCTTAGTTGCTTGATTCAATAAAGCAAGGTCATTTCTGTGCAATGAATCAATCAGTAATGCTACTCGGCTAATATTATAAACTGCAGATAATCTAGATACAGATTTCGGTAACTTTTTTCTACTAGTATTTGTATTAGATATAAAATCTGGAGTAAAAACCATTATATTTAACTCTTTGGGAATATCTATTTTTCTAACTATCCATTTATTATTTAAATCATCAAATACTGATATAGTTAACCCACCAAATAAGCATGGGGTTACATTATCAGGATGCCCTTCTATTTTTATTGCTTTTTCAGTCAGATCCTCTAATGAAAATTTATTCTCATTTAAGTAGTTGCCAATTAATAGCCCTGAGCATAGAGCGGCAGCACTACTACCTAATCCGTTGGAATATGGGATTTGATTTTCACTGAAGATTTTTATTTTTGAAATATCAAATCCTGGGCATGCCTCAAGGATTCCAGTAATAATTAGGTTATCTTTAACTTTTATAGAATCATAAGCGTCTTTACTTACACCCTTATTTTCAATTACTAAGTTATCACTGTTAAATGAAATCAATAATGAATTCCAAACATCTACTGCGAGACCTATACAGTCAAAACCAGAACCAACATTACCAGTTGTTGCAGGAACTTTGAGCGATATTTCTTTGTTATTTAACATTATATTGTGATTTATTTGGAGCCTAAAAAAGTGTATGCTGACAGTGCAGCAATAGCACCTTGGCCTGCTGCTGTGACTGTTTGTTTTAGTGGTCCTGAAGCATTTGTTAGGTCACCTGCTGCGAAGATACCTTTTACGTTTGTCTCCATAAGTTTGTTTACCGCTACCTCATTTGTTTCGTTATCAATATCAAGACCTAATTGATTGGGAATTTCTAGTCTTGGATCAGCTCCTATTTCTATAAATAATCCATCTGAGTATATATCTAAATCTTCGCCTTTCTTATTAACAACCACTCCCTCAACTCCATTGTTTCCTTCCTTTATTTCTCTAACTTCTGATTCTAAATGTAATTCTAGATTTTTACATTTTTCTAGTTGCGTTAATAAAATTTTTTCTGGGCGAAATAGAGATGAGCCTCTATAAATTAAGTGCACATTAGATGCATATTTACTTAAAAGAATAGCCCCTTCTACTGCGGCATTTCCTCCTCCTACTACAATCGCAATTTTATCTTTGTAAAGCGGAGCATCGCATGTTGAGCAGTAAGAAACGCCTTTGCCTACCAATGACTCCTCATTAGATAAATTTAATTTTCTTCTTTCTCTACCCACACACAATATTACTGCTTTAGTTTCTATCTCAGCACTGTTAGTTTTTACTAAGAAACCTGTGCTAGTTTTAGAAATTTCCTCTAAATTTTCTTCAAATAATTCAACGTCATAATTCATGACTTGGTTTTTCATATTCATCATTAGATCGAAGCCGTCTGCCTCTATTCCAGGGTAATTCTCAATCATCCCACCTATAGCGGTTTCTCCTCCAAATTCTGCTCCAACTAGAACAGTTTTTACTTGGTATCTAGCCGAGTATAAGGCAGCAGAGTATCCCGCAGCTCCTTGCCCCGCAATTAATAATTCAGTTTTCTTCTTGTCCATGGAAATTATTATATATAAAACCAATTTGTTTCATAGTTGTTTTTTGGATTATTCAGGGAGAATGTCATGATTTAAAAAAGGAAATTTATTAATTATGAATAGTTTGAAAACAGATGTGATAGTCATAGGGTGTGGGCCAGGAGGCGCACAGACTGCAAGAAATTTATCTAGAAAAGGATTTTCTGTGGCATTGCTTGATTATAGGCTGAAGGTAGGAGATAAGTTATGCACAGGAATAGTTGGCACAGAGATGCTAAATCATTATCCAGAAGTTTCAAATTATGTTCTCAATAGATCTAGATCTGCAAATATTCATTGCGACAAAGATTATTTTTTAACAATTGAAAAAAATACAACTCAAGCTTTAATTATTGATAGGGAGAAATTTATAAGGAATATTGCAATTGAGGCTGAAGATTCTGGAACTATACTGAGATTTCAACGATTGGTTAGTAATTTTGAGATATCTGATGATGGTGTTGAAGTTTATGCAAAATATAATGGGGATATAGAGAAGTATAATGCCGATGTCTTGGTGATAGCATCAGGATATGGTTCAAAGTTAGCAAAACGTGCTGGCTTTGGTTTAAGTGAGCATTATATATATGGATATCAGACTAAATTAAAGAATGTTGATGTTGATAAGGTAAATGTTTTTTCAGGAGACCCTCTTCCTAAAGGGCACTTTGGTTGGGTAGTTCCGACTTCTAAAAATAAAGGATATTGTGGAATATTAGGTAAAGAAAAATTGCAAAATAATGGCCTTGAATTTCTTTTAGATATGCAACAGAAATTTAATTTTGATATAGAAGGAAAAACAAAAGTTTGGGGCATACCTATAAGTCCAGTTGATAAAAAATCAAGAAATCGATCATTATTGGTTGGTGATGTAGCAGGCCAAGTTAAACCCACAACAGGAGGAGGGATATATTTTGCTATGAGATCAGCAGATGTTGCAGCTGAGGTTATAAATGATTCTTTATTAACTAGAGATTTTTCAGAAGAGCATTTTAATTCTTACTCCAAAAAATGGAATAATATATTTAAGAATGAATTGAGAATCGGATTTTTTGCTAGACAATTTTATGAAAGTCTAAATAGTGATGATATAAAGAATATTCTAAATCACATAGAAGAATCGGATCTTATCTCTAAAGATATCAATTTTGATTGGCATTCAAAAATTGTAATGATGGCATTTAAGACAAAAATTAAGTCTTATTTAAAAGGCAAAATGTTAAGGCAATTTAAAAGTTTAACTTTTAATTAAATTAATTATCCTTTGTGCAAGTTTACTTGATGATAGTCCGTGATAATCAATAACTTCTTCATTGGTGCCACTTTGTGGAATTTCATCTATCCCTATACTAGATAGTTTTATAGAGGAAATATCTAGGTTTTTAATTATATTAGCAATAAATTTTTCTCCAAAGCCCCCTTCTATATAATGATCATCAATTGTAACCACATGCCTGAAATCTTTTATTTGATCTTTTATCCAATTCAATGAAAATTTATTAAGCCAAGGAAAAGAAATTAATTTAGGATTTATATTATTTTCTACAAGAAGTTCTTTTGCTTTCCAAAGTTCTGCAAATATTAGAGGGCTATAGCAAAATATTGCTACTTCTTCTCCTTCAGAAATTACTGTACCCTCTCCCATTTTTATTACATTTTTATTTGGATATTTAAAAGGCAGATCAATAGGCAATGAGCACAATCTTATATATATATTACTGGCTGAATTTACAGCGTATTTTACTGCTAATGCTGTTTCTATTTCGTTTAAAGGTTGTATCATTTCTAAATTAGGAATACCTGACATACTAGCTATATCTCTCACTGCTTGATGGGAGTGACCTGGTCCTCCTGGAAGTAAACCCGCTAGAGAACCTACATAAATTATTTTGGTTTTTTCTGTGGAATTATTATAGATCTGTTCATTTGGTCTACTAGTTAAAAAACTAGAAAATGAATGAACAAATGGTATATAACCCTCTTTCGCAAACGATCCTGCCTGAGAAACCATGTCTTGTTCAGCAATTCCGCACTCAAAAAATCTATTTGGAAATTTCTTTTCAAATTCAATTAATCCAGTGTCTAAAATTAAATCCCCATCTAATGCTATTATTCTTTCATTAGAAGATGCTTCATTAATGAGAGCTTTCGAGTAAGCATTAATAAGATTTTCGCTACCATTATTAACTTTCTTCTTATTTATAACTTCTTTATTTGAAAAATTAAAACTGTAATCTATGTTATTTGAATTGATATAATCATTTAGTCTATTAACCAACTCTTTTATACCCTTGTTATAAGTTTCTTGATCTATTGATCCGCTATGGAATTGATAAAATTCATCATCATTTAACATTGTTCCTTCCATAAATGAAACCCCACTTCCTTTCACAGTGTCTAAAATTATTACAGTGGGCTCATTTTCTTTAGAAATCCTATTAAATGCTTTTGAAAATTCTTCAACATTATTACCGTCACAACGGACTGTATTAAGTCCAAATGATTTAAATTTACCTTCTAGATCTTTTAGGTCACTAGTGGTGATAACTTTTCTGTCAGACTGAAATTTATTACTATCAACAAGGATTACTAATTCTTCCATTTTTTCTTGAACTAATCTGTTCATAGACTCCCATATTTGACCTTCTTGGAGTTCTCCATCGCCAGTCATAACGAAAACTTTACAATTTTTGTTTTTTAATCTGTTTGATTTTATTATTCCTTTTGCTTTAGAGATTCCCATTCCTAAAGATCCAGTGTTGGTAAAAATATTTGGAGTATTTATATCTGGATGACCGGGTAGGCCATCAATTTTTCTTAATTTATCAATTAATGAGAAGTTTAATTGCCCTAAAGATATCATTGCGCAATACATTGCTGGAGCGTCATGGCCTTTTGAAGAGAAGAAATATACATTTTCTTCCTTATTACTTATTTCTCCCATCACCCATGACATAACATCAATAGAACTAAACGAAGATCCAATATGACCTGACCCAGCATTACATATCATATAAAGTATATTTATTCTGCATAAATCAGAAAAAATTTTATTTTTATGTAAAGGGTCTATTTCAATGGATAGCAAAGACTCAAAACTTTCTTTGTTTATATAAGATAAATTCATATTAATATGGCCTTTTATTTATTACAGGAAGTGTCGCTGTGCCGTTAGAGATTAGAATATTTGCTAATTCCCAATCTTCTTCAATATTTAAATCAAACCCTTCATCATTCATTGTAATAAAAGGGATTACAGTATCTCCAGATATATTATTATATTTATTTACTGTTTCAGTGTATGCAATCTCTAAACTAGCATTTTGAACATATACCTCTGGCAGAGAGGGATACTGCGAACTATGTAATGGCTGACCCAGAGGCCCTTTTTCTTCAAGGTTAACAAATGGAACCATATAATCATCTTCTATTTTCCACATTTTACATGGATGCTGAAGGCACTTTTCTACAGCTCTAAGAGAATCGCATTTTACAGAATTGAATAAATCAAAAGCCCTCAATATGGTTTCAGGTTTTCTGAATGGACTTGTTGGTCTCAAAATACTAAAGATTTTATAATCGGAACCATTATCTTTTAGATAATCTAAGGAATGTTTTACCCATTCTATATCTGGAGAGGTATCCTCTGCGTATTCTTTAGGGCGCATGAATGGAACATTAGCACCATAATATTCTGCTATCTCTTTTATATCTTCAGAGTCTGTAGAGACAATTATTTCATCAAATATATTACTATTTGATGCAGATTGTATCGTATAAGCAATTAATGGGTGCCCTTTTAATTTATTTATATTTTTGTTTTTAACCCTTTTTGAGCCTGATCTTGCAGGTATAAGTGCTATAGTTTTATTGCCCATATTTACCAAGCTGTCCAGCCACCATCAATTATCATATTACTTCCAGTTATATATGATGATGCCGAACTAATTAGGAATTGTATTGCCCCATTATATTCAGATTCATTTGCCATTCTTCCTAAAGGAACTTTTGAAGAGTAATTTTCTATAAATTCTTTATCTTGATTATCTAAAACACCTCCTAAAGTTAGAGTGTTTACTCTCACATTTTTATTGCCCCAATATGTGCTTAAGTACCTAGTCATATTAAGGATTCCAGATTTTGAAGCTGAATAAGATATAGGTTTGTTAAAGGTTTTTTCTCTATATTCATAAATTCTTTGGTCTGGAGAAATAATTCCATAATGAGATGAAATATTTATAATAGAACCAGAGTTATTTTTGGCCATCTCGGCACCAATTATCTGGCAACTAAGGAAGACACTTTTTAAGTTAGCCTCCATTATTTTATCCCAAGCCATCTCTGGATAATCTTCGAAAGGCCCATTTTGATCTTCTTCAGATCCTGGAGGTGAATCTAAGGCAGCATTATTAATTAAAGCATCAGGAACTCCAAGTTTATTAATCACTTGATTCAGTGACTCAGATATATCTTCCTTTTTTGTTAGATCAGTTTTAAAGAAAAAATAATTTTTATCTAGTAATTTATTAAGATTATCGGAGGGCGTATTTATATCAAAATTACAAATCACTGCACCATTATCTATAAGGTGATTTGTATAAATAGAGCCAAGTTTTCCGCTCCCACCTGTTAAAATAATGATCTTATCTTTTATGTCAAAGATATTTTTTGATTTATTATTCATATCTAGAAAGTCATTGATTTAATCTTTCGATTATATCGCAAACCTCTCTAACTGCACCATTTCCACCTTTGAGAACAGTTACATATTTAGCGAAATTAATTATTTCTGGGTGTGAATCCCTAACAACAATCGGTAGACCGCAAATCTTCAAGGCGGCAATATCATTTATATCATTACCTACGAATGCTATATTTTTTAAATCAATTTTTTGATTTATAGAAATCTCTTTTAGTTTTTCTTCCTTGTGCACTAAACCGTATTCACAATCTATGTTTAATTTTTCTGCTCTTTTTTTTACACTTTCATTGGTTTCAGTGGAGAGTATTACCTTTTTTATTCCTAGGCTATCTAATTTACTTAACCCAAATCCATCTAATTTGGATGATTTAACCATTTCTTCGCCTTTATCGTTTGAGTAGACGTAGTTATCTGTAAAAACCCCGTCAAAATCAAAGGCTACAAGTTTTATATTTTTGAATAGATTTTTAGTTTTTTCTGGAATTTCATTTATGTGATCTAAATAATTTTCCATTAGTTTATTCTATATCTTCAATCTGAAGAGTTTCATCCAGTTTGTAATCTTTCGTTAGTTTTTTACCTAGTACTTTTTCTAACTCATTTGGTGAGATACCGTCTCCAGGAGACTTAAATGATAAATCATCTAAATTAATAATAGAGCCTTTAGTTAAATCTTTTTTAGCAACTATTTTTTTGCCCATTTTAAATCTCGCAAGTTTTTCCTCTGATAACAATTTTTTTTCAGGATCACCTAATGAGAGCCTTACATTTTCTAATTCATCAATAAGTTCTTTTAATAGTTTAGGAGTTAACGAAAACTGATGGTCGGTTCCTTTTTGGGATCTATCTAGAGTAAAGTGTTTTTCTATAAACCTTGCACCTAACGCATAAGCTGCAACAGGTATTGAAATGCCTGAATCATGGCCTGAGTAACCTATTACAGTGCTAGGAAATTCATCTCTATAGGTGCTGATTACATTAAGATTTATTGTTATTGGCTTTGCTGGATATATAGAAGTGCATTGCATAATTACCACATTCGGGTTTATATCAATAACAAAATCAAAAGTTTTTTTAACTTCCCAAAAATCAGCAGCCCCAGTACTTATAATCATTGGTTTTTCAAATTTTGCTACCTTTTCTATTAACGGAAAAGTAGTTAGATCTCCAGATGCAATCTTGAAGCAATTAAGCCCCATTTCATTCAAGAAATCTGCACTTTTTAGATCAAATGGAGTTGCAAAGAATGTTATTCCATTTTTTTCAGAGAATTTAAAGAGTTCTTCAAAATCATTATCACTTAACTCTAATTTGTCTCTATGCTCACCATATGTTGATGCAAAACTTTGAGGGCCAACATAAGATGAATTAAACATTTCTGAAGTAAATAATTCTTTATTATCCCTTTTTTGAAATTTTACCGCTGAAGCCCCACTTTCTTTTGCAGAAATTATCATTTCTTTTGCATTATCTAAGTTGCCTTGATGATTATTGCCTATCTCTGCAATTACATAACATCTTGCTTCATCGTTAACCAATGTTTTATTAAAAATGATTTCTCTAGCCATCTTCTCTACAATTTAATTAAAATACGATTTTACCTAATTAGATAGATATTTTGAAAATAGTTTACATTACAAACGCCAGATTACCGACTGAAAAGGCTCATGGAGTCCAAATTTTAAAAATGATTAAAGCGTTTTCAGGTTTAGGAAACCAAACTGTATTGGTTCACCCAAAACGACATCAGAGAGAAATTTCCCATAAAACTGATGTATTTGATTTTTATCAAATGGAAAAGGTTTTTCAAGTTAAATCTTTAAAATTTATTGATCCTTATATTTTTCGCCCATTTATGCCCAAATTTTTATATAGATTTTTCTCATTTATAATAGATTTTATCTGGGGCATTTTTTCGATTAATTATACTAAGAAATATAGCCCCGATTTCTTGATTTTTAGGGATAATACTCCATTTAGTTTATTTTTTTCATATTTTTCTGGAATTCCTAGTGTAATTGAGTTTCATGATATGCCCCCACTAATATCAAAAAGAATATTCAAATTTACTTTAAAACGAGCAAAAAAAATTAAGTGTTTTAGTGTTACAAAAAAATTATCTTTGGATTTAGAGAATTATTTTGGTCTTGATGGAGGTTCAATTAAAGTTTTGCAGGATGCTGTAGACTTAGAAGATTATATAGGTAAACCTAAAATTAAGAGTTCTTCAGACATGCCAATTTTAACCTATTGCGGCTCTTTAAGTCATGAAAAAGGAGTAGATTTATTATTAGAAACTGCAACTAATTTAGAGGGTTTTCAAATAATAATAGTTGGAGGACTAGGAGCAGAGGTAAAAATTTATTCTAAAAAAGCCAAAAAAATGAATATTGATAATATTAGGTTTATTGGCCAAGTATTACCTTCAGAAGTCCCTAATTACCTCAATTCTTCAGATATTTTGTTATTACCTTCAAGTGCAAAATCAAAGAAATCTAGAGAATATACTTCTGCAATGAAACTTTTCGAATATCTGGCATCAGGGATCCCAATTATTGCATCTAATATACCCTCAAATACTGAAATTTTAACTGGAGATAAAAATTGCATTTTATTTAATCCTGATGATTCGGACAGTCTAGTTCGAGAAATAAAAAAACTTTGGCAAAATTATGACTTGAGAGAAAAGATATCTCATAATTCTATTGAATTATCTAAAGAGTTTACTTGGGAAAACAGATGTAAAGTAATAATTGACGAGATAAAACAAATCAAATGAATTCATCTAATAAAAAACTTATAGCCATATTCGCACCTTTCCTAAATCCTGTAGGTGTAAAAAGAGCTACTTTTGGCCTTGCAAAAGAATTTTCTAAAAGTGGTTATGAGATAGATATGCTAAGCATACATAAAGAGTGGAATGATTTAGATTTATTAGAAAATATGAGATTAATTAGGCTTTCCGACATTTTTAATAATTTTCCGACTACTGGCTATATTAAATTCAGATTAGTTTCTTTTCTTATCGCAGCCAGAACCATTTTTACTATTTCTAGTTATCTTAAGAAGCATAAACCAGGAATACTTTTTGTATCGATGATGCCAGTAGTCGCATGGCTTGGTTTGAAGATATCGGGGCAAAGATCATCTACAAAGTTGGTAATTAGTGTCCAAGGTTTTCCAATAAATAATTTCTTTAGAAGATTTTTATGGAGAAGGGTTTTTCAGGATTCTCAAGATGTAATAGCTGAGTCAGAAAGTTTGAAAAGTAAATTAGAAAATATGACAGGGAATAGTAATCTAAATTATATTTACAATCCGCATTTTGAAAATCAGCATGATTTTGATGCAAATTTTAATAATATAAATGAGGAAAATGATTTCATATTAGGCCTAGGACGACTTACTAAGCAAAAAAATTTTAAATTATTAATTCATGCATTTAGTAATTTGACTAATATCGATAATCTTGACTTATTAATTATTGGCGATGGAGAGGAAAAGGCTAATTTAGATAAGTTAATTGAAAAGTTAGATTTATCATCAAGGGTTAAATTGTTAGGTGAGATAAAAAATCCATTAGGATATATAAAGAAAGCACGAATATTGATTATTCCATCTTTGTGGGAAGGTCTTCCAAGAGTTGCTGTTGAGGCTCAAGCCCTCAGAACACCTATTATTTCTTCATGTCACGAAGGAGGGCTTGGTGAGATATTGATGAATGGTGATGCAGGCCAAATTACTGGAAAAAATGATCCAATAGAAATGAAGAATGCTATTGAAAAATATATACAAGATGAGGATCTTGCTAAGGGTCATGCTGATTTTGCCTTTAAGAATTTGACTAGATTTTCGCTTTCTTCTTCAGCAAAAAAATATCTAAATATTTTTTCGAGGTACTGATATGTACAAAGTTGATGATATTACAGTATTAATAGCAACAAAAGACAGGGTTGATGAAATTGAAAGAGCAATTCAAAGTTCGATAAACCAATCACTTAAAGTTAATATAGTGGTTCTCGATGATTCTTCTGAAATAAATATAAAAGAAAAACTTGAGGATAAATTTAAAGATAAGCCTGTTAAATGGATGAGATCTAGTGCGCCATCTGGAGTAGCTGGGGCAAGAAATAAGCTTGTTGAAGGGTCTGAGGGGTCTATAATGGTTTTCTTAGATGATGACGCTTATTTTACTGATAAATATTCTCTAGAAAATATTATAAAAAAATTTTCCACTTCTGATGAAATTGCAGGAATGGCTTTCAAAATAATATTAAGACAAAATGATGATGGCCTTCAAATTCCTTTTAATAGGTTAAAAAGATTTTTAAATAAAAATATTCATAATGAAGAGTCTGATGTGTCTTATTATGTCGGCGCAGGGCATGTGTTATTAAGAGAAACTTTTGAAAAAGTTGGGGGCTATGACTCTGAACTTTTTTACGGACTTGAAGAACTGGATATTAGTTCCGAGATAATAAAAGAAGATAAAAAAATAATTTATTTTCCTCAAGTTCAAGTAATACACGAACCCAAGAAATCGGTTGTAGATAAGAAGAATAAATTAAAGGATGAAGCTTATTACAGCATAAGAAATAGAATTTGGGTTTCTTATAAACATCTTCCAGCAATGTATCTAGTAGTACACCTAACAGTATGGGGTTCATTTTATTTTTTGAAGTCATTGCTTAAATTCCAATTAGGGAAATTTTTTATCGCTACTTTTGAAGGTTTTAAAAAGTTGAATTCCAAAGATAGGAAGCCATTTAATTCTAGTGCCCTAAAGTATCTTAAGAGAAACAATGGGAGGCTTTGGTATTAGATATGGATGATGATTTAAAGGTTGGAATTTCAGTAATAATACCAACACGAAATGAAGAAGATTACATTGAAGAATGTATAAATTCTCTTTTAAATTGCCGGAGCATTCAGGCATCTGGATTTAATGTTGATTTTATAATTGTAGATGGAATGAGCACAGATAAAACAGTAGATATTATTAAAGAAAAATTTGGTCATTTGAATTTAAAAATTTTAAATAACCCTAATCTTTATCAGTCATATGCCATGAATATTGGAATTGAAAATAGCAATAATATAAACGAAACTTCATTGATTATTAGAGCCGATGCTCATTCGAAATATCCTCAAGATTATATTTTTCAATGTTGGCAAGCCTCCTTTAATACTTGGGGAGGGAATGCGGGATCTGTTCAAAAGGCAGTAGGAACTAATTTCTTTACAAGGATTGTTGCTGATGTAATGAATTCAGGGTATGCGATGGGGGGTGTTAGTTATAGAAATATAAAATATGATCCATTTAATCCAACAACTCAATATATTGATTCGGATACAGCATATCTTGGCAGCTGGAAAAGATCAGATTTAATTGAGTTAGGAGGTTTTAATGAAGAGTTTCAAATTAATGAAGATTATGAATTAAATATTAGATTAAGGAATAATGGAAGGAAGGTAATTGTAGTTTCAAATTTAATTGTTGAATACTTTGTTAGAAGTTCTTTATTCGGTTTGATAAAACAATTTTTTAGATATGGTTTATGGAAAACTAAGACATTGTCTTTACATCCTGACTCTTTAAAATTAAGACAGTTAGCTCCTGTTTCATTTGTATTATTTTTATTTGTATTAGGAATTGGAAATTTAATTTTTGCGGGTGACTTATTATTATTTATTAATGCATCATCAATATTGATAGGGACTCTTTGGTTGATTATGATTTTATTAATTTGGAAAAATTCTTCAAATTTATTCAGCATCTTTTTGATTCCTTTTATTGTGCTATCAATGCATATTTCTTGGGGTCTAGGATTCTTGTATGGTCTTATAAGATGGGCTAGAGGAGGATGGAATAAATCTTGAGATCTAGAACTTATAAATTAAAAAGACCACTTGATATATTAATGATAATAGGTGGATTACTGTTTCCTTTATTATGGCCTCTGTGGTTAATAGTAATATTCATTATCCCCTTGTTAATTTGGATAGAAGATAGGGGCCCAATTTTTTATTCTCAAGATAGAATTGGTAAAAATAAAAAAGTTTTTAAAGTTATTAAGTTTAGGACTATGATACCTGATGCAGAGAAGGTTTCTGGTGCAGTATGGTCCACAAAAGATGATCCTAGAATTACTAAAATTGGACATATTCTCAGAAGGACAGCACTAGATGAGATTCCTCAATTACTCAATATATTAAAAGGTGAGATGAGTTTTGTTGGGCCTAGAGCTGAACGACCAGAACTTCATGAAAAGTTTGCAAAAGAGATTCCGGGTTTTGATAAAAGATTAGATGTTACTCCTGGGTTATCAGGATTAGCACAGATAAATGGCTCATATGATTTAGACCCTAAGGATAAGTTAGTATTTGATATTGATTATTCACAAAAGATGAGTTTATTTTTTGATATAAAAATAATAATAATTTCTGTATTTAATAGTATTGCTGCTAAATGGGATCAGCCAGATAAATGATATTATTCTGCCCTTACTTCTAATATCTTAACTTCAAAATAAATAGTTGCATTAGGGGGGATTAAGTTTTTGACTCCTACAGATCCATATGCCATTTCAGAAGGTATAACTATCCTGGCTATACTACCTTCTCCTAGGCCTAAAATCCCACTTTCAAAACCTTCTACTGCTAGACCCATTCCAGCCTTAAAAGTTAAAGTATTTACATCTTCAAAATATGAACTATCGAATATGCATCCATTTGAAAGCCATCCGGTATAATCAAGTTTTACAACATTTCCAGATGATATTGTTAAGCTACCTTTATTTAACTCTTGCTTAACGCCAACAATGACTCCATTATCTAGTTCATTATTGTATAAAACGTTACTATCTTCGAATTTAGGTTTATCGCTCGGATATTCTTCATTCCTGCAAATGATGTCCCACTCAGGTACTATTTCCCCTTTTATTATTCCGAGGCTTTCATCCCAAAAATTTGTCCAGTTTGCTGGTATAACTTTTTTCCATTTTTGAATTAAAGGTTCTGCACTAATAGGATCATTCATTAGTAAGGCAACCCTTATTTTAAGCTCAAGAGTTTGGATTGAATTAGGGGATA
>CEUZ01100507.1_pt1 | contig 53506 bp, 29 predicted proteins | sample 361511 | NCBI WGS metagenome assembly CEUZ01 (sample SAMEA2622822, study PRJEB7988) | marine metagenome | biome: marine biome (ENVO:00000447); feature: surface water layer (ENVO:00002042); material: "saline water (ENVO:00002010), including plankton (ENVO:xxxxxxxx)" | depth 5 m
ATTATTGTCGCTCTGGCCATATTTGTGGCATTCGCAGTTAGAACTGGATGGAATGTACTGCCTGCAATGAACGCCTCGGCTACTGGCCTATGGGATATGACCGGAGGGTCCGATCCTTGGTACATGAAAAGAGTCGTCGATTACATTGTGGCCGAGAGGAGCCACTACATCTTCGACCACGATAGAGCATATCCGATGGGGGCAATCAACCCTCGTCCACCTCTCTTCTCTTGGTCGCTAGCTCTAGGGGGCCTGAGCCTATCTTGGCTACTTGAGATGCCCGCAGACGAGGCCACCTGGTGGAGCGTCGCGGCAATGCCTGCAGTATTCGGAGCACTAATCGTACTGCCTCTAGCTGCAATCGCGAAGAACGTCCACAGCAAGGGAGCAGGAATCCTGACTGCCTGGCTGATTGCGCTGATGCCAGGACATATCTCTCATGCCACGTTCGGTCTTGCAGACCACGACTCATTCGCCCTACTGTTTCTATCCATGGCATTCTACTATTGGGTCAGAGCACTCGATAATCTCGGCACTGAGAGGCTATTCCAGAATCCGAACTCAAGCCCACTGTATCTGATTGCAGGAATCAGAGAGACTTGGCACAGGAATCCTCGGGCCATGGCGTTCGCCACACTATCTGGAATCTCGTTCGCTACAGTGGCTCTCGGGTGGAAGGGATTCGTCTATGGTCCGGGAATTCTATTCCTAGCTTACTCGGGTCAGATTATTCTGAACATGTTCAGAAAGAGGGACAGCCTACCGCTGACCTCTGCAACTCTACAGATGCTTCTGACGTCATTCTTCATCCCTCTGCCATTCTATATGTGGCCCGGACTGAATCTAGTGTTCGACCCTAGCGGTTTCCAACCGATGTTCTACATTATCGGTTTTACACTGGCTCTAGGGTGGGTAGCGTCTTCATTCAGGGACAAGCCTTGGCTATTGGTCCTAGGAACTGGTGGAGTCCTAATTGGAGGTATCCTAGCTATTCTGTTTATCCTACAGCAACTGGAAATATACAACGGTTGGGATATTCTCTTCACAGGAGGATTCTACTTCTCAAAGAACAAGATCTTTGGGACAATCGGAGAAGCACAGGCCCCAAGCAGAGGGGTGCTATTTGCTTCGTACGGACCAGTCGTTGCTCTGATTGCGGTTGGCTGCGCCTTTGTGCTCATGTGGCGAGGGGCCCGAAGAGATCGCCAGAGCCACTTGCTTCTGGGTCTGTGGGTAATCATTGCGACATACATGGCATGGTCTGCTGGTAGATTCATCTTCAACGCAACTCCTGCAATGGCAGTCGTAGGTGGAATCGGTCTGATGATGCTCTGGGAAGGGGCCAACTTCTCTTCCTTTGTCAAGGAGTGGCGCCGATCGGGAATCGGAACTCCGAGAACCAGATTTAGATCGATTTGGCCGGCTACAAAGAGCAACCCCGCAATTGCTGCTATCTTAGTCATCCTGATGATGGTGGCTTCTCAGCATGCTACCTACGGCATAGACTCCGGAATTCCTCGAGGAGAGGCTGCGGCAACAGATGTTGATCAAACATTACACGACATAGCCCCCGACTTCCTCAGGGCCGAGGTCCTAGGCCTCTCTGTTCTCAAGAGTGAGGGCTACAATCCAGAATCTGAGATGTGGTACATGGGCACCTTTGGACCCGGCTTTAATAGCGGCTCTTGGAATCTGGCCTATGATTGGTTGTCCGAACAGGATTCAGATATGAGCTTCAGCGAGCGACCAGCCTTTGTTTCTTGGTGGGACTACGGATTCCAAGCACTGGCGCAAGGTCAGCACCCAACGGTGGCTGACAACTTCCAGTCAGGAATTCCTCATAGTGGAGGAATGCTGCTCTCAAATAGCCAGGAGGACACCCTCGCCCTGTTCATCACCACTATTGCCCAAGGTGACCGCCGCTACAACGACGGACCTGGATTCTCCGACTCGTTCATCTCGGCCCTCTCTCAACACATGACAGAAGAGCAGTTGGAGGAGTACTCGAATATCCTGTCCATAGAGGTCAATGACGAGTCATTCGTACTGTCCCGGGCAATGGCCATAGTCGCAACAGACGACCACACAGAGTTGCTACGTGGCTATTCGCTCGACTCTCAAGGGTTACCTGAGCCTGACGAGAAGTGGGTCGTGATGATTGGAGGCAACCAGATGGGCAACTCCACCGACAACGAGACCGAGGCAATGGAGCTGTTCAACGCAACTCGACTGAACAACGCTCAGTTCGACATGGACACTACTCACTATTTAATCGGAGGATATAGGTACACCAGCGATCTAATCGAGGATTTCAACGACGTCTCGACCGGCCTGCACAGGGCTAACGCAAAGCTCTCCATGAGCCGTGCGTTCTTATCGACTGCATTCGACATGGGTGAACTGGCGGCTATCTACCATGACATCACAGGTTTGGAATACGAGGTTCAAGACTACCAAGGGACGCTCGGAGAGACTGTTGTACGCAACAATGACATCCGCTATTTTGCAATAGATAACCGCCTCTATCCACTAGGTGGGACCTATTATGGAGACTACCAATATCATCGCGGCCAGACCACAGGAATCTTCCACGCACCGACCGGACTATCCGGCCTTGACATGGAGGATTACATCACTGCAATCTACGAAACCCAGCGTGGAGATGGCCCAATTATCCCACGCTCTTCAGAGGAGTTCGAGGAGGAGTATCTGAACGACATTATCCGCCAGAGTTCCGGTGCTTCAGATTCGAACGAAATCATCAGAATGGTCGATATCGATTACCAGCAGCAACCGGCTTTCTTCGAGACGATGGTTGCTAGATTCTACGTGGGATACTCGACTTCGATGCTAGGTTTGCCAGGTGACGCCGATCAACCAGCCCCTCACTTCTATACATCAGGCACTCCTGGTTCGTATCTGGAGAATGCATACCCACTTCCGGGAGCCATGATGAACCACTTCGTACTAGCAAACTGGTATGACGATGAGCGCTGTGAGTTGCTGGAAAACGGCTCAAAGGTCGACGAGAACTGTTCCAACCCTACAATCGGTTCAGCCAATACTCAGGTCAAGATCATGAAGTACTACAGCGGTGCTACATTGGAGGGCACAGTTGAGCTAGAGGGCTTCGGAGCCATTCCTAACGCCAGAGTGATGTTCGAGAGGGACGCATTTAGCGGCGAGGAGGCGGCCAATGCTGATGGACATGTAGTAGATGGAGATGACAGGACATACTGGATTCCTATTGGATATACTGACGCAGACGAGAACGGCCACTTCTCATACACCGTCCCAGCTGGAAAGATTAGAGTCTCTGCATTCATCGGCGAGCCAAACCTCGACGCAGCCAGATCTGCAATGATGACAAATGATGTCGGCCAATCTCTCAGCGATATCTTCCAAGAAACTTCTGCAAGCCGTAACGTCAACCCGATTACCGGAATTCTGGCTAATGTATCAGGGGCTACATGGCTTTCAGAGACAATTGTCAATGTATCGGGAGAGGCAGGACACAGCAACGGCGAGCAGACTGTGTTTGGAAACGTATCAGTAGATCCTTCCTACGCTACAGGAAAACTGGTCTGGTCCGGCTCGACATTCTTCGATCAAGAACCCCTGACTAATGTAACGGTGGAGATTTCTCCATCGGCAGACCATGTCCAGATTCCTCCACATTCGACGACAACATCCAGTGGAGTAGTCGAGGGTTATGACCTAGCGTTCGGAGGAATAGGTGAAGTCACATTCACTGGAGAAGGCTCTCTAATCACCCAAGGAGTTGTCACAGTTTCCGACTTCACAGGCAACCATTCTCAGATGATTTCTCACAATCACAGTTTGACGGGAGACGGTCTGTTTTCGGGCAGAGGTACCCTCTCGGGTGATGTCACTGACGACATCGAGATTCCCGATTGCGGGGCCAACTCAACTATGCCTGAGAACCACTCGGCTTGTATTCTGGAATCGGGAGACTTCCTGATTGAAGGCGACGTCAATGCTACTGGAAGATACACCTCTAATGGAACTACCAGTTTCACCAGGAGCCTGAGTCATGCTACCTTGGTCGGCTCCGGCTTGTTTGAAGTCGACACCTCAGGTGACCTCGATAGTTACGGTACAATCAATGGCACTTTCGCTAACGTCGAAGGAGAAGGTATCTTCAGCGGACCGATGGTGCAACCCGGGACCTTCCACTTCGTTGATCTAGTTCCTGGCGTATACGATATCTCGGTCATTTTCTCTGACGGTACGACTGTTGATCTGGAAGAGCAGTTCATCATTCCATTGATTGGCAGCCCAGATGTGACTATCGTAGACATCGCAGGGGGATCAATTAGTGGATATCTGATTAACTCAACTGGCTCACCGATTAATAGTACCGTAGCGCTATTGGATGAAAACTCAACACACTCTGATGCCACTTCAGAATGCTCGGACTCCGGTTTCGCTCCATGTCTGCTAGTCCCGGATGAAGACGGCTTCTTCCAGTTCGGACCAATAGTCCCGGGCAACTACACTGCCCAGACTGATGTGGATGGAGATGGATTCCCCGAACTGTCCGAGGACTATATCTTCAATCCTGAGATGAACATCGAGTATGAGTTCCCATCTCCGGTTCCCGATACTTCGGACCTAACTTTTACCCTCACAGAGAACGGTAACTTAGTGCCTGACCTAGATGTGACTCTGCGCCTAAAGAACGGCACAGGTGATCCCGCGTTTGTCGAATATGACAACGAATCTGGACATTACAGGGCCGAATTATCTAGAGGAACATGGATTCTGAATCATACCTTGTCCGAAGATATGCAGCTCTGGGAGCAGATAGAAGTCGGCGAGGATGACATTTACTCCGAGTATGAATTCGAAGTCAGCATCCGTATCAACGGCACTGTGTACTATGATGAAGATTTAGAGTTCAATGAAGACGGTCCAGACGAAGGCAAGTTCCTAGACTACGTTCAAGTCGATTTCCATTGGGATGGATTCAGTACCGCTGCTCAGACTGATGGAGGAGGGCACTTCTCAGTGGTACTCCCTGAGGGGGCTGTTATCGACGCTACAGTTCAGTTACCGGGGGCAATGCTGAATCTAGTGAATGGAACTAGGTTCACCGTCACATCCGAGGGACCTAGCATCAATGGAGAGGAATTCGACAACCTCACTCTTATCGCTACTCCCGGATACCTTGTAGAAGGAACTGTCAACATCAACAGAGAGGATAATCCTCTGCAATCATATTACGGAGGATGGCAGCCGATTGTGGTCACAGCAGACAATTCAGAGACCGAGGTTCGATGGCACGTCAGTGTGATGCCCAACGGCCATTTCCTGATGACTCTGCCAGGAGGAAACTGGACATTCGATCTGGATGCTGACTGGATTTCCTCTACCTCAACCAATCTCGAGGTCGACGGCAAGAACGATACTATCGACATCATCACTAGTCCAGTTAACAGCTCTGTTACGATTAGCCTGTTCTTGGATCATAGCGCTGACAATAATGCTGACAATGGCACAGCAGTTACATTCCCATTCAGCATAGTGGACGCGTATAATAGCTCCAGAGTTGTTTACGAAGTATTGGAGAACGGAAGCGAGTGGACTCAGGACGGCCTAGCAGAACTATCACTTGAACCAGGAAACTATCGTATTGATGTAGAGACATCCAATCCTGAGACTGACCACTTTGGAACCAGAATAATGACCGGTTCAACCCGCTTCGATGTCGGCCTACTGGGCGGCTCGATTGAGAGGTCTCTGGGCTTTGATCCCGAGTGGAGAGTCAATATCACATTCACCAACGAGAGCGGAGGAGTTCTTTCCGGACATCTTGTGAAGATGACCAATACCGAGTCCGGATGGGTCCTGTCTCACACTACTGATGATGACGGCAGATGGAATGCCCATATCCCAGAGGGAGACTGGATAGTAACCATCACACCGTTTGAGACTTCACAACAGGTACGGGAGATTCTGCGCGAACTCATCACTGTCTCCTCGGAGAATGCAGGAGATGACATCTCAATGTCGACTATTGAGGCAGCAATAATCGAGGTGATTTTGTACGAAGATTACTCGGGCGAACCCATCGATGGCGTAACTGCCACATTGTCTTCCCTGGAAGGCCTAGGCTCGGTATCTTTCGACTCTACCGGCTCTGTCGGAGAAGCATATATCGTAACAGCTCCCGGAGACTGGGAGGTCCTACTAAATGTTACAGACGACGGAGAGAGGTGGGTCTTGGATGCAGACGGTTCAACCTCCATCAGCGCAATTCCTGGAGATAACCCAACATTGAATCTGACAGCAATGAAGTTCGCTGAACTTGGAGGGAATGTGTTCTGGGACTTCAACGATGACAATTCATCCGATGTCGGCGAGGGCATCTTCAACGCGACAATCCACATCAATGGCGATGAAGGCAACTACACTTCTAGCAGTGATAACGGCGGAGATTGGTCGCTATTCGTACCTGCGGGAACCTCATGGAACGTCGAAGTAGTAGTGGATGGGTTCTCGACCGAGAGCCTATCAGTTGCAGTTTCTGGTGTTTCCAATTCGGTCGATATCGAGATGTCAGCACAACCCGTTCTAGTCGAGGGTACAATCTCATATATCGACGCAGAGCAACTATCTCTGATTTCCGAAGGAGTCACACTACAGTTGATTCCTGTAGAGGGCATGGTGCGAGAGACAGTCACACCCGACAAGGAAATCATCGATGGCGCTTGGACCGGCAACTGGTCTGCCGAGGTTGAGCCCGGCAACTGGATTCTCAGGGCTACCTATGAGGAAGGCAACCTGATTGCGATGGGTCTAGTTGTAGCCGAGGTAGTAACCGGATACATTCTCGATCTCGAGATGACGGAAGGTGGTTGGTTCCGAATGGATACAGAATGGCTGGATTACGATGGAGTGACAAGGACACTTGCAGATACGGATCTGCCCGATTCGCAGTTTGTTGACAGTCCGAATCTCATCATAAACACAGGTGCTGGAATGAGATGGGTCGAGGAAGTCAACGATGAAGGATTCATCGAGATGTTGATGATTCCCGGAACCATAGATGCAACAAGTGAATTTGAAGTATCTCAGCGCAACCTGACAATGTCTTACATCGGCGGCCAAGGAGTTACAGTGAGTCCTGGCCAAGAGGCACCTCCGGTCACCCTCTCGCACGTGCGCATAGTGAATCACGAAATCTCCATCTCAACTATCAACAACTCTGGAGGAGAGTCCGACCCCGAGGGTAACTTGGGACACGCGATGGCCATTGCAAACTCGGAAGGCGGATTCGAACCTGTCGAATTCCAACTTGCAATAGACTACCTAGGTCACGAACCATTTGACACATTCAGTATCTTTGGTGATGTAATAGGTACTGATGGCATACATTGGCTGGTCGAGTTCAACAATGGTTCAGGAGATTGGAACACCACAGTAGAGTTCGACATGGGCCTAGACAATGCAATGAACTTCTCAGACTTGCACGTTAGAGTAACTCCTGCGAACCAGTCTACGGCGCATGCTTTCGATAATGGACACACCATATCGATGACTATCGCATCCAAGGAAGACGGTTACATGAAGGATCACTCAGTCAATGTGAGGATTCCACAAATACATGGTTTTGAACTAACTGAGCCGATGGAGGAGTCATATGGAATCCAGCCCGGGCAGTCAATTAACGTCGGCATTAAGTTCACCAATTCAGGAAATGGTGATGAGCGCTACGAGTTCGAATTCGATGATTCTGAACTCCCTGATGGATGGGTTCGAACAGGAGCGACTTCGCACACCATAGGGGCTTACATTTCATCTACTCACACCGTTACCGTATCCGCTCCTGCTAATGCATCGGAAGAGGATTTCACAATCTACATGTCAGTCAGAGATAAGGCCAACAACACATACTCCGATGTCGAGATTCATGTACAGACCTCTATGCCTTCACTGAGAATTTCCTCTTACCAGAATTACAATGGTGGCGAGGACGCTGTTGCAGGACAGACTGCTCTGTACACAGTTGTAGTGGAGAACACTGGCCTGATAGATGCACAACTCGTACAGTTGAATGGAACCTTGTGCGACTCTTACAGCGGATGCCCGGATACCTCCAGCACTGGAGTCATAGGAATGGATACAAGAGATGTTCCAGCCAATTCGGAAGTGATCTTCGAAATATCTCTGGATATGTCTGAAATCAGTCCAGCGACCTATTACCTGTACTTCGACATAAATAACACCGGCTTTGATTCGGTCGAGGATTACTCTGCCCAGCAAATCAAGGTACGATCACCGCCTGTTGAGGAGACAACTGACTGGGTAGGGTGGCTGCTTGCTGCCATGCTAATAGTCGCCCTGTTGACGTTGACTAGGAGAGGCGGAAGAAGGAGAGGCTCAGCTCCATTCTGAACTCCATTCTATATACTAACAGCCACGCTCTGAGAGGGGTGATAGCATACCTGCACTGGACAAGTTAGAGTTACTTCCCGAGCCAGAAGACCCTCGGATGATGACAACTGTAGACAGAGATGCTCCCGGATATCCTGGAGATGCCTACGGTATGTCCGATGAGGAGGCTAAGCAACTTAGATGGCCAGCGGCCCCGTTGAAGGAGATTCTATGGCCCTGGGGAGCCATAACTTTCGCTTTTGGAGCAGCATTTTTGCTGCTAGTCTGGCCACACATCAACGCATATCTATCTCCGGTTCTCCCTGAGACTGAATGGGCCTTCGAATCGACCGGCATTAGAGAGTTGCAAGACTCTGGACTTGACGGTTCGGGAGTGCACGTGTGCATGGTAGATACAGGAATCGATGCAGAACACCCTGACTTCGAAAATCTCTCACTAGTAGGTTTCAGGGACTTCTACGAAGGACAACACGACAACATCAGAGATGTTGGCGATGACTGGCATGGGACTATGATGGCAGGCTTGCTGGTTGCAGATGGAAAGTTCCGGGGCTCGGCCCCAGGAGTGGACCTGTCAGTCGCGCTCGCTCTAGGGCCATCTGGCACATCAGGAAACGAGGACTTCGTTGCTCAAGCTGTGCGATGGTGCAGAATCACTCAGGAAGCAGATATAATCAGTCTAAGTTTGGGAAGCGATCCAGGTAGCGGCATGGCCGTTCAGTCTGAGACTGCACAGGCCGTCGAGGAGGCGTTGGAATCAGGTATCTTCGTAGTTGCAGCAGCTGGCAACAGGGACTCCGGCGATATGATCTCAGATGTGTCGGTGCCCGCTAACATTGAGGGAGTAATTGCTGTAGGAACGATAACCCGTAATGGCGCGACATGGTCTCAGACTGCTACAGGTTCTGCTATCGACCCGTATACTCAGGAGAACCGTAGCTACCCCAGTCAAAAGCCGGAAGTAATCGCTCCTGGAGTTCTTCTACTATCTACTTCTGGAAGCTCTTCTGAACCTTCATATGCCTATTCTACAGGGACTAGCGACTCTACTGTTCTTGTCACAGGAGCACTTGCATTGATTCTGCAACTGCACGGCGAGGACTTGAGAGGTGAGGATGGAGAAATCGGTGCAGAGGAGATGGATTTGGTGAAGAGAACTTTGGCCAGCTCTTGTGACAAATCAGTCACTGAAGGGGCACCTCACGACTCCAAAGGAGGATATGGTTCACTAGATGCCGTCCAATGGGCAGCCGATGTCGGTTTCGAGCTAAATGCGAACTGAAACAGTATCAACAGATTAGCCAGTATCATTCGAGCCTACGGCTCGATACTACCCTAGGATTAAATCCATCTGCGACTCCCCGAGCGCATGGCTGGTACCAATCGCACACGCAGTCACATGCTAGTTATTCTGATGCTCAGCAGCCTATTCGTTGCTCTAGTAGGCCCCGCTGCCCCAGTATCTGCGAATAATGAGACCACTGCCGGTACTGTTTCAGGGACTGAAACCTGGTCAGGAGTGCACACACTCTCTGGTGACATTGTCATCGCCTCAGGTGCAAAACTAATCATTGAGCCTGGGACTACTGTTATCTTCCCCAACGGAACTCATCTCGACGTCCGTGGGAATCTATGTGCTGGCGTTTCTGCTTGCGGTGCTAGCGGCAATTCGAATACTGCACAGCGAATCACCTTCCAGTGGACTAATCCCTCAAACGGCAGTGCCATCGGAGAGTGCTACGGAATGAGTTATGGAAACCAACAGATCTGGATAGAGGATCCATCTTGCTACGAGGGAGTACTCATTCGCAACACGATTGATCTGTCTCAGACTGGCTTGAGATACATCACCATTGACGGAGCATGGGGAATCCCCTACTATATCCCGACAGTCTACCAGTGGAGGTATGGCGCTCTGGTAATCGACGGTGCCAGCCCTGTACTAACAGAAATGGAGTTCTCTGACATCAACACTACCAGTGTTCTGACCACCAATCTCGCGCAGCCTCGATTCATTGGTGGAGAATATGTCGTGGGCAGCGATGACACCAGTGGAGTTCGAGGTTCTGCAGTGCAGATTTATGGCTCCGGTACTCCGGTTACACCTCTGATTCTGGAATCTCCCGAACTAATCGGGACGAATGTAGGATGCAGTCGACAAGCACCCAGCAGACCAGCAGTTTGGGCCCAGGATACTCACATCGAGATCTCAGATGCTAGTGTTAGTGTAGGAGACTATGGCATCAGCATGCAGAATTCAGCAGGCTCAATTTCGAACTCCGAATTTAATGTGAACTGTAACGGCATCGATATCAACAGCAGGAAGGCAGTTGGCAACACTGACTACGAAATCAACCTAATTGGAAATGAAATAACAACAGCAGATGGCGCGCCAATCACGGTCTTCCAAGGAGGATTAGCAAACATCATCGCCAATGAGCTGGAAGGGGCGGCTGAGGCCTCAGGGATAGCAATCGAATCTAGTGAGGTAAAGGTGCTCAACAACGACATCGGTCCAATCGGTGGTTGGAATGGACTCTGGATGCTCGGTTCTTTCGATGTCATAGCAGAGAACAATACGATTCACGATGTGGCGAGAGAACCGATACGTGCTGGAGAGTACGGCAGCAGCGCCCCTGCTCCCTCAGCAGCCAGAGCCTATTTGGCAAACAATACAATTTCTACCGATGGAAATGGGGCGTGTAGCCAGACTAGGTATGACGACTGGGATGGTGATTTCACGTGCCCAGTAATACATGTCTACCGTGCTGGAATTTCAATGTATGACAATACAATCAACTCTGCAGGAGAGGCAGATGGAATCCGTGCTGTAGGGGCCTTACTGAACATACAGAGGAATACCTTCAATGTGCCAGGAACTGGTGCGATAATGAAGCATTACAACGATGGTTATGCCAACAGTCAGCAATATGGTTCTCTGGCTTTCTTCTCCCACAATACATGGGCTGGAGTAGGTATGACTTACAACGTGTCCAATAGTGCTGTAACTGTCCAATCAGAATACATCCCTTCCCCTCCTCCCGGAGAGTATCCAGTGCAACTGGTTTGGTCTGGCCAAGAGGCATGGCCTGCAAATCAGTTTCAGACCTCTATTGTTCCTACATTCGTCAAGGAGTGCCCGAACTGCGCCGACTTCACGCCTATAGGATTCCCATTGTCTGTGGGTGACGACATGGGATTCTCTTCTGCCATGGATAACAACTCCACCACATTCACATTCGCCAATCTCTCAAACCTAGATCGCACCAAAATCCACATCGAGACACAACCGACTCCATACGCCGTCCAAGTGAGAAGGGCAGAGATGGTCCGTTTCCAGACTCTGGTCAACGGGGAGAGAGTCGAGAAAACGAATGTTCTCATCGAAGACGCATTAGGCAACGACCTGTATTCTCTTTACACTCAGCCTGATGGTTATACTCCCTGGTTCGCACTGCCCTCCGATTTCCATCTGGATATCAGGGGCTTAGGAGATGGAGATAACCCCGATGGTTTCGCCGATGACCCCTTCGAGGATTCATGTAACGACGGAATCGACAATGATGGCGATCTTACTATTGATATGGGCGATGAGGACTGTGATTACCTCGCAGGAACTAGGGAACTTTCTCGCTACTACTACACAGCCTACCGGTTCGGTTTTGGCTATGACAGGAGTAATTTCACTCTGACTGACACGACCTTACAGGATACAATCAATCTAGTCAACCAAGCGCCCACTGTGTATGTAACCCAATCCGACGGCCACTCGTTCCGAAAAACCGTCAATCTGACTGGTAGTGCTCATGACGGCAATCTTGCTGGAGTATATGGATCAAACGAGTTGGCCCAGTGGGATCAAGGAGGATATGTCCATGAAGTACAAGTCAAGGATCCATTCACAAATCAGTGGTCCAGTGCTGGCCTTGCTGTTGACACAAGTGGCATGGCAGAGGGGCAAGTCACCAAGACCAACCGTCCGTTTAGTTCATGGTATTACGAGATAGACATGAGTAACAGAGAGGAGGGAGACTACATATTCGAGATTAGGGCATTCGACGGAATCGACTACAGTCCGATAATTTACAGGTCTGTCAAACTCAATGTCCAAGCCCCTACAATTTCCGTAACTTCACCCAGTTCGTTTTCGACCCATTCTGAGGGAAGTGTCACTTTCGAGGGCACAGCTTTCGACCAATATGGGTGCCCTATCGATTGCAGCAAGGACCTTGAAGACATCTACTTCCACATCCAAGGCCCCAATTTCGATGTGACTACGCCCGCTGAAGGTGGGGCCGACTGGTCGTGGACATGGGACTTCAGTGGACTGCCTAGAGAAACTGCGACTTACACCTTCACCGTCTGGGCCTCAGACAGTGATTTCTGTAAGGGATACATCGATGAGTGCACTCCTGTGGAATTGTCTTTGACCATTGACAACTCCAACAGTGAACCATTCATCAGCCTAATTTCTCCATATGAGGGAGAGAGAGTATCAGTATCAACCGAGACAGTATTTGAGGGCGTGGCCAGAGATAACGATGGATCTGTCTCCAGAGTCGACTTCGAGATTAAGGACGTACTGAACAACTATCTATTGGTCAAGTCGGGATCAATCTCTGATTTCGCACCAAATGGGGCCTGGAGTCTGGTTTGGGACTCCACAGTACTGATTCACGACAGACAATATCTCGTCAGATTCAGGTCGTACGACGGCTATGATTACAGCGATTGGGCCGAGGTTACGATTGTTGCAGACAATCCTCCAGACGCTGGAAACTCACAGCCTACTTTCGACTCAACCGGCTGGGCTGATGAGATAGTACTCTACTGTGAGACCAATTCACAATCTCAAGATAGGTGCACGAAATCTGAAATCGATCTACTACAATTCTTCGATGACGCGGATGCGGGACAAGAACTAATCTTGTCAGTATACGACAATGAAAACTCGGACACAGATGACCACCACAGCATAGTGGTTAACGTCGGTGTCGATGGCATAGCAGTATACAACCCCGTCACGATGTTCTTCTATGACACAGACATGTCCACTTGGACGTTGCAGAATGTGGTCTTCGTGGCTACTGACACTTTCGGCTCCAAGATCAACTCCAACCCAGTGACTCTGACTGTTGAGGGAATCCAATTTGCCATAATCCCGCCCGAGGATACCACTGTGCCCGAAGACGGGGTCGCTGTTTTCACGGGCATTGGCCTACCAGGGAAGACTGTCACTGTGACTATCGCGGGCAATACTGTGAACAACACTATTGTGAATCCAGATTCTACCTGGTCTTTGGGCATACCTGCATCTAGAATCGAGGGTACAGCTATCCCGATGTTCAAGTACGGAGGTGACGAATTTGATGGTTCCAAGATTACCGTTTCAGGCTCCGAAGCAGGCGGTATGGGCACAGGCTCAATCATAATGATCGCTATCGTCGCTCTTGCAGTACTTGGCGGACTTGTCTACTTCTTTGTGGAGTTCGAAGTTGATGAAGATGAGATGCTAGAGGGCACAGAAGAAGCCCATCAGGACGCCGATGAGGAAGAAGAAGATCCATACGCTTGGGCTAATGATAATGGAGCCCCGCAAGACGATTCAGAGTCTCAATCAGAATCTGCATTACAGAAGCATGATGACCATCCTGGTTGGCTCTGGGACCCCGATAACCAAGAATGGATACCCGACCCCGATCATCCTCAGTCGTGATTCAAGTCAGGCTCGCTTCTCACGAAACTTCTTGTGTGGATGATTACGCTCGTCCAATATGACAACCATGGCAACTCCCCGGCCCGGCGTTCAGGAGCGTATTCTTCTGCACCTCAGAGACTATGTCGATCACGCCGACAAGGTCGAGGTGCCTTTTGCCCTATCTCAGATGGGAATAGCCAACGCAGTTGCCATAGCCCGCTCCAATGTACCTCGTGCAATAGCCGGAATGCGTGAACAAGGCCACCTCATTGAGAGACAGGCTCATGTTTCAGGAGTATCCCGAAAACGTAAGGCGTACTTCCTGACTGAAGAAGGGACCAGTATTGCCGATGATATCTGGGCCAAGGTCAGCACTCAGGCCATCAGACTCGTCCATCCAGACGGACGCTCAGAATCAATGGAACTAGGGCAGGCTCTGGATTCCACCAACCTACCCCTAAGGCATGTGGATTTCCTGCGCTATCTGGATGAGACTGGAACAGTCGACCTCTCCAAACTCTCCCCGGAACTTATTGAGAGAGATCTGTCAAAGCACATAGAGAAGCAACTGGTTTCCTCACTAAACGATCTACCTAGGACAAGGAGATTCTTCGGAAGGGAAGATGAGTTGGCTAGTATGGTCGCACTCCTAGAGGACCACTCAAGCTCTATTCTCGTTCCCGGGATAGCTGGAATCGGCAAGACCTCTCTTGCTGGTAAACTGCTCGAGCATTTCACTCATCGAAGGAATCTGCTCTATCACAGATGTCAGGACTGGGAGGGCTCTAGGGCCTTCTTCGAGGCTACATCGGAGTGGTTGTCTGCTTTGGGCCATAACGACCTGTCCGACTATCTAGCTGGAACCCCCGTCCCTCAGGCGAATCTCGCTGTCGACCTGATTACGGAAGGCCTGCAGGACACACCAGCACTGATTGTGGTCGATGATTTGCACAAGGTCGGCGACGAGACTCTGATTTCCGCTCTCAGGTCTATGACTCTGAAAATCCCGGAACTCCAAGACGTCGGTCTGGTGCTGTTTTCTCGTTCATTCAGAATGGTAGTGCCCGAGTCCGACTCTTCTGGCCGAATTGTCACCCTCGTGATGCCACTGGAAGGCCTCGATCAGGATTCGAGCAGACAGATTCTCACAGCCATGCCAAATATCGACACCACTCAGTTCTTGCACATCTATACTCTATCTAGAGGGCACCCTCTGGTTTTGGAACTAATCAATAGAGGTAGTGTCGGTGAGACATTCCACGCTACTTTGGAGGCCTTCGTCGAGCAGGAGATTTTCAGCAGACTATCTGGCCCAGAGAAGAGGTTGCTAGGCGCGATTGCCGTGTTCAGGGAGCCTATGCCACTGGAATCAATCAGTGCTTTGGACACTGACACCGAACTTCTAGACAGCTTGGTTGAGAAAGGTCTCGCTAGACAAGCAGACAGTGATCACTACGATGTTCACGACCTAGTTAGGGAATTCCTCACTCGCTCTATGGATGACTCACTGAGACAGGAGTTGCATAACAATGCCAAGGAATGGTACAGAACTCGCTTAGAGACTGCAGCTGATAGAATTGAGTACATACATCATCTCAACGAGTCCGGTGGAACAGATGATCTGGCCGAGGTGCTGTCGTCTGAAGGCCATAATCTAGTCAAGTCTGGACATACCGAACTACTCGGTATTCTGAGAACCCTTGAGAGAGAAGGATTCGACTCTAGAAGCTGGTGCATCATCCATGAGTTGAGAGGCGACATACTCTCCATACAAGGCCGCTGGGACGAGGCCGAAAGAGAGTATGATGCAGCAATCCCAATCGCCCGCAAGAATAGCATGGCCGAGGAACTCTCGCGACTACTATCTGCTAGAGCAGATATCGCCGTCAAACGCGGTGCTATGGACGATGCTCTGGAGTTGCACAGAAAAGCACTCGAAATTCAAATCAAACTCAGAGACTCGGTAGGTGCTGCTCGTTCGTACAATAACATGGGCTACATATTCCGGCGCAGGAGAGATACTAGGCACGCATTAGAGGTCTATTCTAACGTCGAGAAACTGTTGGATTCTGAAGACCATCCTGAACTGTGTGAGGCGAGAATCAGATTGGCCGCCGCATATCTTGAGATGGGCGAGTTGGACCGCGCCAGAGAACACGCTCTCAGAGCATTCGAAGAGACTGAAGTAGGGGATTCCGATATCTCGCATGCCAGAGCTATGGCAGTACTTGGGAGATTCTACGCCCGCGCCAAGGAGAATGAGTTGGCTATGCAGTACTACTCGAAAGCCCTAGAAATCCTCTCCGACCAGACAGACCCCCACAGTGCAGTTGAGGTCTCGATGCTTCTGGGACAGGTGCTGAGCGATGCAGGTCGAAAAGAAGAGGCATCAGAGCAGTACATCGATGCACTAGTCCTCGCAGAGGCTAACGACTTCAGGATGCTAGAGGGAGAGACCCTCGCTCGATTGGGAGAAGTAGAGAGTGACAGATCGCAGAAGATGGATTATCTACAGCGGTCACTCTCTGTGTTCCGGGAACTGGGAGCAGTAGATAGGATGAGAGAAGTTCAGAACTCCGTTCATAGGGCAGTGATGGGGAACTAGGTGCTGATTCTCTCGGGCTCAGACTGACCGAGCCAGTTGCTGAACTCAGGACCACTCTGTTGGGAAATTCCGATACTGCCTGAGAATCTATCTTCCATTGCCATAAGAACCTCACTTTCTGCCAGATGAGGAGCGTTATTACTCTCCGAAAGGTGACATAGAACCAAACTTTCTAACCTCTCACTGACAATCTCCGACAAGGCCTCTCCTGTCTGCTTGTTCGACAGGTGCCCCCCTCTGCCCGAGATACGGCGTTTAAGCACCTCAGGATAGGGTCCGTTCATCAATCTGGAATAATCATAATTGGCTTCTATAGAGATATGGCTGCACCCCGATAGATGGCGCATCAAGTCTACGGTTAACTCTCCCAAATCTGTCACAACTGCAGCCCTTCGACCATCGCCATTACTTGCAATCACAGCGACATTGTCAGCATCATCGTGAGGGACTGGGATGGGAAGAAGACTAATCTCATCACTAACTACTATTCTCTCCAAGGATTCGAAGGTCCTACACTCTGCCATCGGCTCCCATCCCATCCGATTAGCGGTCTCAAGATTGGATAACAATACTGAGTCCCAATTTTTTGATGCGCGCAGTGCTGTCTTCGAGTGATCCGAGTGATGATGAGTCACTAGTATGGCATCGATTGAGGATGGTTCAACTTCCATCATCCTTAGCCTACTTTCCATCTGCTTGAGAGAGAAGCCACAATCGATTAGAACGCTAGTCCCGTCTGCTCTGAGAAGGGTTGAATTCCCTGAGCTACCAGAGCCCAGATGAGTGATTTCCATACCCATGGCTAGCGAGACGACACCGAACCTTCCTTGAACCAATCCATGAGATTCGTATAATGATGCCAGTTTTCGACCTACGACGGCTACGCCGTCGCCCTATGCGCCCGTGAACGTGTCCGAACGGCGCTCCATCATCATGATAAGTCATCCAACTGCGCTGAGTAAACCAGTCAGGTGAAACCATGCGACGCAAGCAGACGGCCCTGCTCATCACAATGCTCATCCTTGGCAGTATGGCTTTCGTCTCCCAGACTCGGCCACAGTCATCAGTTTCGTCTACAGACCCGATTACTGCCGACCGTGGAGGGCCGCCCGTTACGGATGAGGATGGAGATAAAATTCCCGACCTGCATGAGTCGATTTTCGGAGATGTCAGGCTCGTTGAGAGCAGTTCTGGAATCATCTCAATTCGAGGACTAGATCCTATGAACTCCACAGACAACATGTCAGATCATGATAGAGATGGTGCTAGCGCTCTGCTGGAATTCTGCTGGCCTTACACCCTAGACACCTGCTTCGATCGATTGTCTCTGACGGGTAAGCCGCCTCAGTTTACTGAATCCGGAATGAGAGAGTATCTAGATCCACGAGTCTCAGATACCGACGGGGACGGGTTGCCTGATGGTTACGAGATTCACATGTGCACCGAGGGAGGGTTGGGATACCAGAACGCGACCAACGCATGGCAATGCCTTTGGTTCGACCCTCTTGACCCTTCAGATTCATCTGAGGATATCGACGCTTGCGAGGATTTCACCTTCGGTTGCGGCGATGGCTTTGATGTCAACAGAGATGGCTTCATTGACTTCGGAGAGAGATACACTAACTCAGAGGAGTACCTGTATGGGACTCCCGATGACTGGCTAACTGAAAGAGACGGCCTATGGTGCGCTGGCGAGATTCCAGGACTCTCCAGAGACTCTTGTCAGGAGACTGTTGAGCGAGCAACAGGGGACGACGGATGGCTAGGAAGCGATCCAACAGAGTCAGATTCAGACTACTACACCTGGTCGGAAGTGCTTGCAGTCGGCCTTGCAGTCCCCGGTGACGGCATCCCCGATGGTTGGGAGGTTCACTATGGGCTCGACCCGAGAAACTCTAGCGATGCCATAGAGGACACTGATTTGGATGGTTGGGACTTAGACCGTGACGGCTTCATCATCCCTGACATCTCTACTGCAACTGTCCATTGGGGCGAGGCTTTCAGCAATTACGAGGAATACATGATCCATTACGACAACGGTGCGTGGGTTACGCCCGGACTGCGTGGAAGCCAAATCACATCTGAAGAGACCACTTATGTCTCATTCGACCAATCCACTACACCAGGACTGGTCGACGGAGCTGTACACACGGTGATTCCTGACCAATCTAGGGACAGACTCCTAGTGGGCTCAAAGTATGGAATCACAGCAATGGACCCGTTTGGAGGGTCCGCAGTACTACATTCACTTCCCTCAGGACTTGAGATGAATACAATGTTCAGGTGGTCTCCTGGAGAATCAGATTACCTACTAATCGGCAGTAATGTCGGTCTGCATTATGTTGCCCTTGAAAATGGTCTGCCGGTTATGGACACCCTTACGGAATCAAATCTAGGTCCAATTGAGCAGATTTCACAGCTTGACACGGGCAGTGGAGACCTAGATCTGATGATTTTCGGCAACTCCTCTGCTTGGACAGTAACCATGAGCCTCAGTGATGAAGGAGCCGATTTATCCACTCCTGCACCCAACGATGCGATGAGCGAAATCCTATCTGATGCCGACGCTCAGACTAGGGATGTTGCTCACGTCCCCATGTTCGGACGAGGGCCACTACTCCTAGTAGGGACCGACGCAGGCCTGATTGCATGGAACACCACTGACGGCTCTACTTCCATAGGAGGTCCTTGGTGGGTGTTCGACCGTGAGAACGCAGAAGAGTTCGTGCAACGAGCCGACCTGCTAAACATCTCGAAGTCAGCTATAGTCAATGTACTGGTGAAGGCCGGACCTCTGGACGCCACCGGAGGAGTCGAGGAAGTCACTGGAGTTTGGGTAGGAACCGCAGGCGGCCTGCACCTGCTCGACCTCCAACTGCTGATTCAAATGCCGCGAACCGCTTTCGACACAGAGCGAATGTACAACATTGATCGTTGGCAGAATGGCGCCAACGACATCCATTCCATACTTCCTATGGACGGAATGATCTATCTAGGCTCAAGGGACGGCACCTGGTGCTTGGAAGGAGGGCATGCTGGGATATTGGGGCTAGGCCTCAACCAGACCAGAATCCCGGGCCTAGTGACATCCATGACCGCCCTCAATCAAGCATCCAACATTTGGGTATTTGCAGGAATCTCTCCGGGCCGGTACATGAACATCATGCCAATAGATCCTACTTCGATAGATTCCGACTTAGATGGCATGCCAGACGGCTGGGAGTTCATCTATGGCTTGGATCCAACAGACCCCTACGACAGGGACCGCGACGCAGACGCCGACGGAGTTTACTACTCATCAGCCGATGGGTTCACTCTGAGCCGAGATTGGACCAACCTCAATGAGTATAGATTCATCTCATCGACCGAGGGTGGATTCAATGGAAGTGACCCTCGAGACAGGGACACTGATGGGGACGGCCTGACCGATGGAGAGGAGTACTGGGGATGGTTCGCCGAATCCACTAACTTTGATTGCCACTATCTCAATGACGAGTACATATGCGACGAGGATACAGGAAATCTGGCAGAACAAGTCCACCTAGAGGGCTGGTTGGGTTCGGGTGCCGGAGGCGGCACGGATGGCCCTACAGACCCCACTAACCCAGATACGGATGGCGACGGAATGCCAGATGGCTGGGAGATGGAGCATCGTCGATGGATAGGAGATGTGTACAATGGAGGAAATCTCTGGACACTCGATCCACGCGATCCTTCCGACAAGGACGAGGACGCAGATGGCGATGGCTTGAGCAACCTTTGCGAGTACATGTGGTCGAATCTACTGGAGACTGTATTGAGGGAAGGACTCTCCACTCACGGCGAGACTGCTGAGGCAGCGACGAACTGGTCAGCTACAGACCCCAACAACATAGATTCCGATGGTGATTCACTACCTGATGGATGGGAGGCCCGATACGCGTGCTCTTGGAACAAGGACAACTCGGGCATCAACCCCCTCAATGGTTCAGATTACTTGAACAATCCAGACGGTGATGGATATGACATTGACAGAGATGGCAAACTAAGTCTCGAAGAGAGTTTAGTGAACTGGTTGGAATATCACCTCAAGTCAAGTATCCTATACGGTGACCAGACCGCTGCAGGAGAAGCATATCCGGAGAATTTCACCACCTTACTGTGGAATGAGACATGGTTGGACTTCGCCGAAGACTCGTTCGGAGAAAGGACTAGTCTAGCTTACAGTAGCCTAGTTAATGGAACCACGCCTAAAGACGTCGGTTCGGGCAATCCGCTGTCCGCCGATTCTGACAGAGATGGAATGCCCGACGGATGGGAATTCTACTTTGCGAGATGGAGTTTGTTCGACGGAGGCTGGACTCTGAACCCAGTGGATGAGAGAGACAGAACCGGTGATCCCGATGGCGACGGTATGAACAACTGGGAAGAATACAACGTCATCGACTCAAACCTGAGCGAGACCGATGATCTGATCACCGTTCCACAATTCTATCTACTGAGCGTGGGCGGTGAACTGCTCGCCTCTCCATGGCTTTCCGCCCAGTCATCAGAATCTTTCGGAACCTTCCTGACTGATGAGCAATTCAACAAAACTGGTAGAACTGCAGATCCAAACAATCCCGATACAGACAACGATGGTCTGCTGGACGGGATTGAGTTGATTTTCACTAGATGGAACGCTACCGATGAGGTTTGGACTCTGAATCCACTCGTGCCTGGTGACGGTAACTATGACTCTGATAGGGACGGGCTGACCGACCTAGTTGAGCTGAACCTGACTTTCAACAATCCGGCTAATGGAGGACTGTCTCCACCCGATGCCCCTAGGATGTGGGAGGAAGCTGAGATGATTGATCCAGATGAAGCCGTCAATAGGGTGTTCAGAATACTATTCAACAAAGAAGGGAGGGCAGAGTTAGCAATTGCGCAGTTCGAGTACTGGCAGGACGGCGGACCCCCTCAGCCCGTTGTCTCTGCCTTGATAGGGGCCTCTGACCCCAACGCCGAGGACACAGATCGCGATGGCATGAGTGACGGCTACGAGTACTGGTTCACAGAATGGAATCTAGAGGAGAACAGTTGGGAGATGAACCCTCTAACAGATAGCGATATCCATGCTGATTCCGACGGTGACTCATTCGACTGTAACGGTGATGGTTACATTTCCGACTCTGAGTCTTTCGACAATCTGGCAGAGTATGATGCTAGGGTCTACGGAAAACGCTCAGCGGTTGATACCATACCCAATGGCACCGGATTGGTCTCTTACGGCTCCGATGCCGTAACAGCGCAGATTGAGGAAAACGGCCTTTCACCCAGCGCAGCATTCGCTCAGTTGTATGTCCAATTCTCAACTAAGAGCCTTGTCTCTGCTGAGCGTGCAGGCCTCATCAACGAGATTGACCCGGACACATTCAACTACAGCATCGCCGGTGTCAGTGACCCGACCGATGAGGATTCAGACAGGGACGGGATGCCCGATGGATGGGAATTCTGCTATTCCATCTACGGAGAATTCCTGCCAATCAATTCCTATCGCTGGTCAATGAACCCGATCAACCCACTGGATACTGAATATGACCCAGATGCAGATGGCTGGTACGACAGATCATGGGGCGACATTCCAGCCGAGCAGGGGACGTGGGAAGGGAGAGAATTCACTCCTGCACCAGTCGAACAGCAGATAGGTCAGGGCTTCCAAGACCTGTACTTCAGCAACCTGATGGAGTATGAGAATGGTACGCACCCACTTGATTCCGACTCCGATGACGACTCAATGGTCATGAAGCCGATTATGCAGAGTGGAATAGTAATCGACTACGTCCAAGATACCAATCTGTCCGATGGTAGGGAGGTGTTCAAGTATGGAACTAACCCACTAGACAACGATACCGATGGAGATATGATGCCAGACTTTTATGAGTACTACAGAGGCTGGAACGAAGATAATGACAACTGGTCTTCATACCTCAAGATTGCAGTAGTCTGGCAGCAGATTACCGCTACAAACTGGAAGCCCGTGAATATCACTGGAAGCAACATAGCTAGGCCCGAACTAACTTGGACATGGTTCACTCACGACGCCACCGACCCTTCCGATTCTGGACAGGATGCCGATAACGACGGGGCTTGGGATTGCTCCAGCGGAAATTGCGTGTATGTGCCATACAACAACTTCCAAGAGTACTATGGACTCGTGAATGCGTCTCTCGCATCCCCGTCTCTTGTTCGAAATGCAGGACTGTTCGATTGCTCAGGAGACATTGTACAAGAATGGTGGCAGTTGCGAGAATCTCTCTTAGGAACATGCTCCGGAAGTGCTGCCCTTAGCACGAATTACTTCCGAATGTATAGAGTCAATGATGCAGACCAGCTCTATGCACTTGTAATCGATGACAACGATTTGGACTACGAGGATGTAGATACCAGCGATGATGTCGTGTTGGTAAATGGAGCCTGGACTGATGAGTATCAGCGATTCGCTGGTGACCAGTATCATCTTCCAAACACCGGACTAGGAGAATACGTTTACGGCTGGTGGGTAATCGACATAGATGGAGATCAGATAGCTGACGGCACCGACCCAGCTAATTGGGACACCGATGGTGACTGGCTAAACGACTTCTTCGAAATTGAGGACGACATGTTGGATGGAGTCAGAGGAAATAGTGGATCGCCTATCAGGTATGACGATCGAACCACTAGTTGAGTTCTTGTGTCACTACTCATGCGCATATCCATGGAAGGAGACAGAGTACCTTCGTCCGATGTACCTGTCGAGGAGAAACTCCTTTTCCTACAAGAGAACATGGTGAGTTTCGTTAATCAGTTCAACATGCCCGTCATAGAGGTCTCGTTAGTCCTCTCAAAGTACATCCGCATAATCCTTGATTCCCTTACCGAAGCAGCCCAGAGAGAAGGAGAGTCATTACCAATCAATCTAGTTGATCCTTGGCCAATAGATTCCAATCCTGATGCTCCTACCATCGAATCTTTCCCTCTGGAAAGACTTCTCGGTAGTTTGGACGAAGATAGGATGGATATCTTAGATACCCTGATTAGAAGCATACTCAATGAGAGCCAACTCCCCTTCGTACCTGCCCTAACTCTACTGCGAGAATGGGAGAGTATTGCCAGAACACAACTGTCCCAAGCAGGCTCTCCAGGCCATCTTTTCAGTCCTATGGAGTTCTCTGAGGGATTCTGACTAACTGCCCTCGGCCTTTGCAACGATACGACTCGAGACCCACCAGGCATCCGCTATCGACCATACGTATAGAATCGGCCACATGACCACAGAGAGAATCAGCGGTAATTGAATCAGGAAGTATCCGAAGGCTTTCCGGTGCTGGCGGTTGAAATGCTGACCGAGAAATAGGAACGGCACTAGAGAGATGGCCACAGCAACTAGGGGACGCAGCGCGCCCCACGGCCCTATGCCTCCGCTGAGCTCGTACCAAATCACACCCAATGCGCCCATAGTACTGCCTGACTCGGGCTCCTCTTCGACCGCTAGACTGACGACATACTCCTCTGCCATCACCCTCTCCCTAGGTCTCGAGCGAATCAACCTGACGCCATCGCGAGCATAGAAAAGCCGAACAATAACGCCTTCCTCGCAATGCCGTGCCAGATGACAGCTTGCTGATTACTGCATTCCCTATCTTCTCTAATCATTCAACAAATGTCTCCGAGGATGTACTCAATGAGGTAAAACGAATCGGCACTGGTAGCATTGATGTTGAGACCCAATTACTGAGCGTTGATAAGCAAGGCTCGGCCGAGGTATCCAATAGAATTCGAAATGGAGCTAGGTTCACCGGAATCATTCATTTGGGCCTTGCAGCCAAGAGGGAGAAGATACACTTGGAGAGGTTGGCTAAGAATCTGATTTCCATGTCCGAACCTGACAATTCCGGTCGCTTAATAGAATCCGAAGAAGTTGAAATTGATGGACAATCCAATCTAGAGACGACAGCACCAATACACATTCTCGATGAGGAGTTCGAACATGACAAACTCGTAGAATGGAGCATGGATGCTGGAGGATACATCTGCAATGAGACATTCTACAGGACTCTGCATGCATTGGATGAGACTGATAATTCGGATATCCCGGCACTTTTTGTCCATTTACCTCCGGAAAACTCAATTCCTGTTGAGAAACAAGCGATGAAAGTTATTCAGATTGCGAAATCAATGGTTAATAGGCCAATTTACGAAGTAGTAGCTGCACTATTATTTGACCAGAAAGGCAGGATTCTAGCCTGCAAGAGGCCGAGCCAAGACGCTTGGGCAGGTTGGTGGGAGTTTCCGGGAGGTAAGATCGACGATGGCGAGTCTGCCTCGCAGGCGCTTTCGAGGGAGATTGAGGAGGAGATTGGAATCTTGGTCGAACCGAGCCACTTGGTCGAATCCACATCATTCGATTATGATGATCGCACAGTAAAGTTGCAAATCTGGAATTGCGGCACGATTGACTCTGGTAGTTTCAATCTAAAAGAGCATGACGAATCTAGATGGCTCTCAAAAGAAGAATTGTTGGATGTGAAGTGGCTGCCTGCCGATATGCCAATCATATCTAGATGGCTGCAAGAGGGAATACCGAATTAATCGTCACCCATGGTTGGGTTTCCTCTCTTATCGAACCATTCTACTGGATCTCCCTGCTCAGACATGCCCAATCCATCACCTATGACCCTTGGAATTGAATCTCTGCCTGAATGCCAAGTTAATCTCTCTAACCAGTCCGCAAGCCCTTGCATTTCAATGCGAACCGTAATTTCTCCTCCAAGGGTCCTCTCCTCGAGAACGAACGACAATTTCCCCGCAATTGCCCCTTGCCGAGAAACCGAGAATATCGTGGAATCATCTTCTAGCCTCATTGACATTGCATCCAGAGCTGTATCTAAGATTCTCTGATTACGAGCAGACTCAAGCAAAGAGTCTAGAGTTTCACACCTACCTTCTAGCAAGACATCCTGCCGAGTTTGAGGGAAAGAGGACGATTCAGGCACTGATTCGGGCTCCCAGTCAGGAAACAAACCTCTTACCGATTCAACAACCAGAGCAGGATCTTCGTGGGGCCGAATAACTGTAGATAGCTGGATGTCCGCCATAGTGTTGCCAATCGACCAGAGCTCATGAGCGCTACGGAAGGACTCCCAAGAGCGCGAATGATTCAAAGATGCGACATCAGACAAAGAACCGTGAATGAACGCTCACCACTGCTGAGTGCTGCTCTGCTACTCGCCCCGACGCTGTGCCTAGTCGCAATTAGATTTGCATTGACAGCACTTGAGGAGGTACTTTCAGAAGACCCAGTTCTGTTGTATTCTCTACACGGAGCCGCACTAATTCTGGGCCTCATAATGTTCCTGAGGTATCGCAAAGTAGAGGATCATGAGTTTCATCGATCACGGGCCATTCGCAAGTTGTCTAGAACTTATTCCAGAGAGGACAAAGGACTTTGGGAGAAAGGCGATTCAGCTATAGAAAAATTGGAATCTAAGGCGAATACATCGAAGAAGGGCAGATCTGCATTACGGGCTATGGAAATGCAGAAAGGTAGCATAGGTTCAATGAATCAAGAAAGACGCGAAGAGGAGATTCCTGATGACGATAGTGAACCCGGACCTAGCAACCAGGGAATTAGCACTATTGTAGACGAACAGGCCGTTGCTGCGCCAAAGGGCCCCGGCCCACTCGGCAGACTGTCAGCTTGGGTTAGTCGAAGATTGGATAGATCAGCCAAGAAGAGGATGGAGAAGAAGCCGGCAAAGCCGGCAAAACCCAAGTCTTCGAATCCCTCGGACATGTGGGCCAGTCCTTCGGACTCCAGCCTTGCTCGTTCCGTCTCATCTTGCTCATCTTGTGGCGCATTGAACAACTCAGGAACTGCATACTGCACATCATGTGGAGACCTACTCAGATAGGTGGGGTTGAAAACAGTCGAGCAGGAGCCCCCTATTGTTTACCATGTCCGGAAAGAGGGACTACTACCAGGTTCTCGGAGTATCTAGGGATGCCACAGAATCGGAGATTAAGCGAGCCTTCAGATCACTGGCTCGCAGATATCATCCAGACAAGAACCCAGACGATGCTGAAGCGGAGACGAAGTTCAAGCAGGTTCAGGAGGCATATGCCGTTCTATCAAACGCGGACCAGCGAAGGAAGTACGACATGTTCGGTCATGATCAACCAGGGGGCTCTCCCTTTGGGCCCGGTGGCTTCGAAGGCATCAACATCAGTATAGACGACTTGTTTGGAGGTGGAATTGAGAGCATATTCAGCCAGATTTTCAGTGGTGGAAGAGTACGAAGGAGGAGTAGAGGAACAGACTTGCTTGTGAATCATGAGATTCCATTCCAAACCGTCTTCGATGGCTCTGAGGAATCCATTGAAATTGATGCATTGAAGAATTGTGAAGACTGTAAAGGCAGTGGTTCGAGAACCCCTGAAGGTGTGAGAGAGTGCCCTTCTTGTGATGGCAGAGGAAGGATTCAGCGAATCGAGAAGGCTGGTTTTTTCACCAAGCAGGTAGTTACCGATTGTTCAACATGCAGAGGAGAAGGGCGCTTAGTCAGCGACCCATGTGGAACTTGTAAAGGAGAAGGTAGATCGAAGAAGACCAGCCAAGTCACATTCACCGTCCCTCCCGGCATTTCATCCGGGACGCGACTGAGGATGCGAGGCCATGGTGAGGCGCCTAGGGGGGCGCTCGGCGAGAGTGGCGACTTGTACATTCAGATAGAGATTAACGAGCACCCATGGTTTGAGAGGGACGGAGCCGACCTTCTAATGGCACTTCCACTGGGTTTCGTCGAACTTGCTCTAGGAACACAGGTCACCATACCTCACCCAGATGGGGCAGACCTCAGAATTAAAGTTCCAGCAGGATCTAATCCTGGAGACACGATTAATCTGCCTGGACGTGGCTTGCCGGGTGGAAGGAGAGGCAGAGGTTCGGTCACTGTGCTGTTGAAATTGGATATGCCCAAGAAGGTCTCTAAATCACTGAGAAAATCTCTGGATTCGCTCAAAGATGAGATAGGGACAGACTTCGACTCGCTAGAGGATTCCATGAAGGATGAGGCGCAGAGAAGGCGCCGAGGATAATCCTCCTACCAGTCCAAAGCCTTGTTGGGAACAGCAGCCAGAGGCGCACCGTCAACAAGTCCAGATAGATGGAATCCAATCGTAGTCGGCGACCCTTCCAACTCGATTCCGACGAATGTCTTGCTTCCCGCAGGTAGAGTGTCAAGGAAGACTTCACCATCTTGGTGCATCCTGCTGGGTGACACAGATGAAATCTCGACACCCGAGCCCTCTGGTGCATGTACTCTGATTGCTGCTAACTCCCAAGGCATCTTCTCGACTCTAATTCCAATTAGCAGCCCAGATGCAGACTCAGCCACCCTCCACACGCAAATTTCAACTCGCTCGGCCAGATGCCTGATGACAGGATCACCCCAGTCTTCCACCACTGCCATCCATGGACTGTCCCCCAGTTGTCTGAGCGAGTGCTCTATTTCCACCTGATCAACCTCACTTGAGGCTAACGCCTGAGAAAGCCTCTCCCTGAGGCCCCTCAATCTCCTTCTTTCATGTTCCTGAATGTCAGCTGCCAACGGCGCTCCTCTGAATATTGCATCCCTATTCCACCAGATTACCATTGCGAGCGGAGCGAGCAGCAGAAGGCCTGCTAGCATGTAGAATCCACGGGCTCTGTGAGAGAGATCAACAAACACACTCTCTTCAGGGACATATGGTCCACTGTAGGGTAAAGAGAACTGGTACTGACCAGATTCATCCTCTCCTTGTCCCATACTCTGCTCCCAATCAACCCTTAGCGCGTGAACTCCGGGAGGTACAATCATCATCGAACCGTCCGTGGAATTCACCACCTCCCCGGTCTCTTGGTCTAGGGTCATGAGGGTGAATGAACCAGGAGAATCTCCTATCCTCTGGACCCTTACATAGGAACCATTCTCCTCCGTAACTGAAAACGCATAGTAATCGGTAGTGTCGGATATATCTAGAGTTCCAGTGATTACCATTGACTCCAGAATTAGAACCTGCCATCTAGAATCTATACTATTTTGTTCCCAAATCATATCAGGAGCATCTCCAATTAGACTTCCATCTCCCGGACTCAGTGATTTCAGCATGACTGACCAAGCTGCATTGCTACCCTGAGTCTTCAATCCAAACTCAACTGAAACCGTGATAGAAGAAGTCTCGAACACTCCCTCGCAACCGCCAGTTACGGATACTTCAGTACCATCGGCTTGGTGCAGGGTGATGCTGACGCTAACATCGCCACTGAATGTGCAATGAGGCTCCAACAGTATTTTCGATCCAGATGCAATCAGAAGCGAATCACCCTGTGAGTCCGATGCCGCCAGATGCCCTTGGTAGATTAGAGAAGATCCTCCTTGGAACGGCATCGGTTCTCCATGGCTCCAAGGATTGCTAAGCTCCCCTCCTCCTGGAGCCTCGATGTCATCATCGTATCGAATAATCTCGAATTCGTAAGGCGAGTAGTCCGATTCAGATGAATGCACCACTCGGAGCCACAATTCTCCATCAGCAGGGTACTCAAAGTAATGAGGCAAATCTGTAGATTCGATTGAATCAACTAATGACTTCGACTCATCTGATCTGTGCCATATCTCCATGGTGGTAGCATTCTGGCCTCTTAGTGAGTTCAGCAGCATCACATCTCCTGAATCTCCAACAATCATCAAAGCATCTTTGTCGCTTTGGTCAGCAAGTGCGCCAACGTATAGCACGCCCTCTGAGAGCATGTCCAGCGGGGCACAGTACTGTAATCGGCACGGCGAAGAGGTGTTGATGCTCGGGTATTCTCCCTGACTTCCTTGAGAGGGCACAGTGTCCGGTAGGTCCTCATGCTCCGTCCAATCCTGCACATGACTGAGAATCACATCGATTCGCAGATTTCCGGCCGCTAAGCCTTCATCGGCAACTATCTCCCAAGAGAAATTACCCTGAACCCAACCCGACCACTCAACCATATGAGGATCATTATGTCTGTATTCATTACCGTCGGACCAAAGCACCAGTTCCATTCCTGAGCAACTGACCTGAAGACATGTTGCAGATATCCAAACAGGCCCGTGAGTGTGGAATTCATTGGACACGACAGTAACTTTGTCCTCACCTTCGGCAAAGGTAACAGTGCTACTTAGAGAAACTATCATCAGGACCGAAAATAGCCCTGCCCACCTCTTCGCCATGTCCGGGCGAGGCGCGTCTGCCTTAGAATCCTTCAAGCGAACCGCGTCAGTGCGACGCGTATGACCGAGCGTCCCCTGGCTAGAGCACCTGTCGCAAGACAGCGCCTTTCGAGGGTGATGCAATTAGGGGACAGAAATAGCCCAACAAGTTGGACCCCAGGACTTGTCGCAGGCCCTAAAGACCCCGAAATGCCCGTCTCTCTAGCACCATTCGTATCTTCTAGAGAATCAGAGAATCTACCCGCCTCGATTACTCTAGAAACTAGGGGGAATCTATGTTTTCCCTTCGACGCTGAGGACTCCTGGTCAGCATCGGAAGGTCTGGTACTGCCACCAAGCCTATCCGAATCAGATTCCGGTGAGTTCAGTAGAGGAAACCAACTACTTACAGTAACCTGGCAATCAATGCACCATGACGAGATGCTGAACAATTCAGAACTCCAACCTTCAGTAGTTTGTCTAGCAGATTCAGTACAACTAACTCATAATCCCGGATTACTCGTCGAGGCATTGTACGCCCTCAGGACAAGATTCCCGAATTCACTGCTTTGGACCCCTGGAATCGGAGGGCCCGACAATTGTGCACTTCTGACATGGATGGGAGTTGACTTGTTTGATCTTGCGCGTTCACGCCGAGCCTGTTCAATGGGCGTAATCTTGTCAGAGGACGGTCCCAGATCTGCCGAAGAGACTCTGGAAGAGCAATCCGATATGAGTACCCAAGTAGCCGCTTGGGCGCGCGCGATAGCCGCCACCAGATCTGCCATCAGAGATGGTTCACTGCGCGAGTTAGCAGAGCGTCAGAGTACCTCCAGTCCACGTTCAGTAGAGAGGCTGCGTAGACATGATGCAATGATGATGAGATTAGATGGCGGCCTAATCGGTCTGGAGAGAGTTGTTGGACACGAGCGAAAATTGAGGTGTCATACCTATCAGAGCAGGGACGATCCACTGATTCAAGACTGGAGAAATAGAGTGGCAGAGTCGCACATGCCTCCCGAGCATCAAAGGGGCCTGCTGGTATTGCTCCCCTGCTCTGCAGTTAAGCCCTACAGGACCTCGCAGAGTCATCGCAGATTCACCCCAGCAATCTCCACTAATGCAGCACACCAAGTCATGGTTACCGCCCCATTAGGACTGGTTCCAAGAGAATTAGAGGAGATTTGGCCAGCAGCCAATTATGACATCCCAGTCACTGGTGATTGGGATTCCGATGAGCTATCTGTAATCCGAACTATGTTGGATAGACTCTGTTCACGAGTGGGTTATTCCAGAATCATTAACCACTCAGGGGTCGAGGTTAAAATTACAGGAATTCAGGTCATAGACACCAGAAAGGGAGATTCAGCAGGTTCCCCTGAAGCATTAGATCGGCTGAGGCAAGCTGTAGAGCAGGCAGACGGAGAATTGGATCTGAATGCCGTGAAGAAATCTCAGAACACTCTATCGCAGTTGCGAGCTTTATCGCGATTCCAGCACGGTACCGATACATGGCTCAAAGATGCTGTTGTCCGAGGCAGACCACCCATTTTCACCATAATGAATGACGGCGAGCAGATTGCTTTGTGGAATCCACGTACAGGCCGATTCGCTTTCTCCAAAGCCTGTCTACCAATTTTACTGCAAACCGATACCCTACCAAAGGCCGAATTAGCCCCAGAAATCGATTGGAAGGGAGACCTCTTCTCCAGCAATGTGATTTCCGCAGATTCCAATATCAGAGTGGGAGATGAGATACTGGTGATGCAGAACGGCTTGCTTGTCGGTTCCGCTAGAGCCGAGGCCGCCGGATGGGAGTGGCCGGAAGGGGCCGGTAGGCTTGCAAGAAGCCAACACAGGCTCTGAGCAATCCTGCGGTGCTGCGTAGCGATTAAAGAGGGAGAGCAGGTCGCCCGGTCGCCGAGGAGTACGATATGTCACGCATGCACAGTGGAGGTAAGGGTAAGAGCGGTTCCAGCAGACCGCATACTTCCGAAGCCCCGGCATGGTCGACCACCGATAAAGCGGAGATTGAGGAACTAATCATCAATCTCGCAAACGATGGCCATTCCACAGCCATGATTGGCACAATCCTACGTGATCGCCACGGCGTCCCTAATGTTCGGCTGGTAACCGGAGAGAGAGTTTCCGAGACATTGGCTAGAAACGACATCTCGAGCAGGTACCCTGAGGATCTGATGAATATAATGAGGAAGGCACTGAATCTGATAGATCATCTGTCATCCAACCCGAAGGATCTGCACAACCGCAGACAACTAGCTCTTTGCGAGTCAAAAATCAGGAGACTCTCCCGATACTACATTGGTACCGGCCGACTCCCTCAGGACTGGGTCTACAAGCAGGACCAGCTCCGTTTGATGGTCGAGTAATCCTGCGTAGGTGATTTGTACCTCTGGTGCGTAGCGGAGTTGTGCACACGCTTCTGGGGTCCGAGCCGCTATCCGAGGTCGCAGGCCTTCTTTCTTCAGCCGCGGATTCGATTAGAAGCAACCTCTCTCCCGTACTGCTGTTGGCCGCACCCTCTCTACAGGGGGCATTAGCAGTAGCGCCAATCGAAGCAGCTCTACTTGACTCCGGCATACCCTATAGGAGGAGATTCAGGATGGAAGCTCCCAATGATAAACCCTGGATTCATATTATGGGCCCGGGAGACCACAGTGGCCCTGTATTGTCAAACGACCCATTCAGCCTCTCAATCTCGGGAACTGTAGTAGATGGACTGACTGGACACCAAGGTGATTCTCGTAAGGGCCCACTGACTGCTGTTGCACAAGCTCATGCCCTCGCCGAGGCAATATCTCCTCAGGGTCAGAGAACCCGCCGACTTAGGCCTTGGGCGGTTTCTGGAAATTGGTTGCATTCAGCCCTAGATACGACTTACGATCCAGTTTTTACTGCCCTCAGAGATACATTGGTAGAAGACGGCTCAATTAGAGTCGTACCACTTCCTGAGGTACCCAATCCCAACATCTCCAACAACACTTGGATAGATTCAGAGGCATTGGAAGCGGTTTCATCCAGATGGCAGAGTCTGGACATGGAAGGAAGAGCCAGAACCCTCTCGCACCTGTTTCGTCCAGGCCTCTCTAGCAGCTCTCCATCTACTGCTAGAATGGAGGAGATAGGATGGCACTGTGTTATGGGTCCAGGTTGGTCAACAGATTTAGCCGGACAAATCGCCACTGCAGCATCTTATTGGAAGAGTGAAACAGCTGCTGTAGCAGCGACCAAGGTGACAGATTCTCTGCTCAGAGAAGGAATCATTCCTCTATCCTGAGCATATTCTCACAACTTGGACATTCCATCCTCAGAGGCCTCACATCTGATTCTACAGTAACTTTTGTAGAACAGACCGGACACTGGATACTCGGACCTCTGGCTTGCTTTGTCATCTTCTGAACCGTCTCATTTCTAGGCGATACCAAGGCGACTGGGACAACCATAAAAACCGAAGCCAGCGATACCCCGAACACGATTGGCATAGGCATTCCTAGGACATAAATCACTAGAGCCAGACTACCGAGAGTGACCACGGTCACCAAAGCGGGAAGACTCGTCCTATTCTTTGTTGCAATCATCGCTAATCCGATTCCCATCGAGAGGAACAGCACCGACATCATTGCACCGAACAGCGCACTGTACAATGCGAAGCCGGACGGCTGGTACTCTACTCTGAAGTCCAAGTCGGGATCTAGGTCAGCCTCCTCGATGGTAATCACCTCAAGCACTATCCATCTCCTGTGCGTGTACTGGATTTCGTCAGAGGCCACGGCCCCGAGGTCCTGCATCAGAGTCGATTTCAACTCTGCAGTCAATCCTATCTCAGTCCAGTAATCATCCTGAGAGGCTCGAACGAAAGTCTCCACCAGTACCTGCCTCGTAGCCTCTCCTGAGTCGTAATTGTACGAAGTGTCGATGGTGATGGTAATCGCATCGGCACTGAATGCCCTAGTGGCACCCATGTCGACAATAATCTCGCTTGGCCCCAATTCGATTGGATTGACTCCTAGGATTGACTCGACCTCTAGGAACAGGCCATTCGACATGAATGAGCGCAGGTTCGATGCCGAACCAGTCAGGTGACCTTGCAGAGCCAACAGCTCTGAATCATCTACCCTTCCATTATGTCTATCGGCTGAAGGAACTGAGTCAGAATATGAGTTCAGGTTACGCCACCAGCTGTTGGACCCCAGACTTTGATTGCCGATATTGTCTAGCCCCCAACGCATCCATTGTGACATTGAACCATCGAACTTGACGATAGCCTCACGCTGGACTTCGTAACCATCCCATTTAGCATTAATTTCCAAATCTAAACTGGAGCCACCTGTCCTCAACGGCTCATTTGCAGGATACCAACCTCCGGTGACATCATCATCATCGCCAATTACGATATCGTGACTCATGGATTCCGTAATCAGGAGGCCTTCTTGCGGACTCAGATGGAAATCGACATTGACAGTGCCAGACTCAAAATCGTTTGGTGCCTCCCAGAAGAACGTAACCTCGACTCCTCCATCAACCCCGGTCGCAATCGGCATCTGACTTACTTGCGAGCCCTGTACAGAGATTCCACCTGTCGAACCGGACCACATCCTGTCATCAAATCCTGATTTGAGAACTATTGGGAAATACACGAGGTCACCCAGAACGCTGGCATCCTTCATCTCGATGTCAACTAGTGGGAAACGCATCGAGATGTGCGCATCATGTGCCTCTGAGCCCCAGAGGAATCTTACTCCGGCATCATCACCTGGCTGTGAGAACATCAAATTCCTCACTGTCAGAGATATCTGCACCCTATCTCCGTCATTCACCTGACCCGAATCAACATCCACACTGACCTGTAGAGAACCAGAGCCGGAGAGGAAAGGATCCAGTCCTCCATCTCCATCGTAGAACGAGCCACCAATCCTGACCTCAAGTGTCGAGTTTATGGTGACTCCAGCCGCACCTTCGACCTCATAGGGAATGGTAAGATCCCAAGTGGAATTCTCGTAGGCGCCTTGAGTTCCCCAGGTTACCTCCCAGGTACCTACCTTAATTTCGCTTAGAATAGATGGCGTAACCAAAGTAGATTCGGAATCAGAGGAATCGCTCGCTAAATCCTCTTGGAATGGAGTGAGGGACCCGTCATCAGACTCTCCCATTAGGTATAGGCGAAAGTCTGTAGAATTGCAACATGTTACTCCACTCTGAGCAGAGGTCGCTAGAGGCGCCGCACTCATCATTAGTAGCACCGAAACCAGAGTCAGTGCACGCAACCGCGCTGTATCCATCAGGCTGCGTGGCCAGACTGCAACCCTTCAATGCGACGCCTACTTGGCGCCGTGACCCGCATAATTCATGCTACTGCTGAGAATCCACTATCCATGTAGCCATACTAGCTCAGCAGGACAGCCGTCCGACATCTTTTCCAGCATGGCGAATCCAATCCTCTCAAGTTGGTACACATTGCCTACTTTGAGTTCGAAATCCTCTAGCAAACCCTCAATCTCATCAATCTCATCCCCATTAGGGACAAATAGAACCGCTTCACGAACCATACTCTCCGGCAGCCATTGAACGATTGGGCGATTATCGGACCTTTCGAGGGAATCAATCGTGATTTTCGAACCAGAAATGCTGATGTCTGCGAATTCCTTTAATCTCAGACTACCATTTCCGCAATCTGCTTCTTGAATGTAGATTGATTTTGCCAAGACCCAGGACCTAGTTCCGGTGATTTCTCCATCGGGGTGTCTAGGTGGCTCGACAACAGCACCATCATGCCCGTCTAGGTCAAGACTCACTGGAGATGCGACGAAACTGCGGCGCTCTACAGTGGAATCCAATGCACTGGAGTTCAGGGACTCGATTGTCTGCATCGATACCGAGATATCCTTCTGAGTCACACCTAGGTCTACCCAGAAGTCCCGCAGAGCCCTAGCATCGAAGCCCCTGCGCCTGAGTGACTGAATGGTTGGAAGGCGCAGATCCTCCCAACCCGTACGCTCTCCCGATTCAATCGAAGCGCGCATCGAGGAAGTGGAAAAGCCACCGAACTCGTGCACCTTCACTCTACCCCAATACAGGGTTTCTGGGTACTGCCACCCTAGATGTTCGTAAAGCAAACTCTGCTTCCTAGTGCTGTCCATCAGGTCCTTGCCTCTAACAATGTGGGTGACTCCTTGTTCGTAATCCTCTATTGCACTCTGGAAGTCCAAGAGGGGCCAAACTGTGTAACGATCCGCTACCATAGGGTGAGGGGTTTGTTGAATCCTCAATGCCGGCCAGTCTCTCAAGGCCGGGTTCGGTAATGTCATGTCGGTCCTAATTCTGACTACCGCATCACCTTCCCCTAGTGTCCCATCATTCATTGACTCCCACTCGGCTAGGTTATTCGAAGCATCCTTGGAGCGACACGGACAGTCTTTCTTCGACTCTCTGTGATTCCTGAATTCATCAGCAGGGCATCTACACACATAGCCATGCCCATCAGCCAACAACCTCCTCGCATACTCTAGGTATATTGGCATCCTATCGCTCGCTCTGACAACTATGTCGGCAGGCCTACCGGCCAGCCACGCATACTCATCCTCAATCCACTGATACGCATCAGGAAGTGGAGGCTTGACTCTGGTGTCAGTATCGTCGAATCGCAATACTACCTTTCCATCATGCATTTTTGCATATTCCGAGTTGATTACAACTCCTCTAGAATGACCTAGGGTCAAAGGTCCATTCGGATTGGGTGCGAATCTTAGAACTACTGAGGAAGTATTGCCAGGCAACTCCTTCAGGCCCTCAATCTTGCGATGCTTCTCTCTTTCCAAAGCGTCGGGGGCCGATCTCTCAAGCTCAGCTCTTACTGCATCTACTCCCTCGTCCATAGCCATAGCATTAGCTCTCTCAACTTCTCCGGAAACAATACCCATCAGTCGCTTAGCCTCTGGCCTGAGCTCGGGCCTCTCAGAAAGTAGCCTACCGAGAACGCTTCCGGCCTGTCCTTCTCCATCGTATTCCAAAGCGTTCTGAAGTGCAAACTTACGAACTGCAGTCGCTACTTCGGCACTCCATTCATCGCTTTCAGACATGATAACGGAACTTTCCGAGTAAATGCAGCATTTCACGCTTCGCTCGCTTACCACTCATCAAGCAACGTTTGTCGTACCACGCTTTCATCTTCGGACCTAGTTGGTACAGGGGTGCCGTGCATGCCTTTCCAGATGTCCGAGACCGTTGACCAACTCCATCTGAGATCCTTGTGAGGAAGATTTCCCGAAACCAACCTCTTCACAGCTTCTCTGGTGACTACATCGGATGGATAACCCGAGCCGATTGAGAATCCCACTTCTTGATCGATTCGCGAAATCTCACCATCTCTTCTCACCTTTGCTAGGATGCTAGCAGCTCCAGCAACCGGGTCTATTGAATCCATAGCATGTCGAGAATCAATCTCCCAATCAGACCAACCTTGTCCCAGTCTGGCCGCTATTCTTCTAGAGAATCTAGATTCATCCACATCGCAGGAGTCTAACATCATAATGCCCTGAGGAGCATTCTCAGAAGCCGACTCTATGGCCTCGGCAAACAATTCTACTTCCAGTCTATTCAGATCGGAATGTAGGCTGTTGAAGTCGATTCTAGACGGCTCACAGACTACAATCCCAATCCCCCATCCCTTCGATTCAGCCTGTTTGCGAATGTTTGCTGCGATTTCCTCTCGATTCTTCGCAGACAACTGCTTCGAGTCTCTTGCTCCAATATCTAGCAAAGTTTCGTAATCAGATTCCTGCACACATAGCGCACAGACAACCAACGGCCCGATTACAGGACCTCTCCCTGCTTCATCCACACCGATAACTGGGCGACTCATATCTCTAGGTCGAAGTCTGTCGGGCTATCATCATCTCTGTTTTTCTTGGGGGCGACACTACGGGTCTCCGTTTCTGCCGAGTCTAACATGACGTTACTGGGGTGAGGCATTTCTTCCTCATTCATCTGTTCGGCCATCTCGATAGCAGATTCCACTGCCTTATCGGTCTGGAACTTATCCAGAACTTCGCTGGCCTGTCCCACTACCTCTTCGCTCGGCCCCTGCTTTGGCTTCTCTGCAAGACCACCCGACTTCTCAAGGAATTCTGCGGCGAACTCCCTTGAGGAAACCTTGGAACTTTCGGCTAAGTCGGGAGCTTGGCCACCGCCTTCTTTGAATTTAGACATCCATTCTTCTGCACTCTCAACTGGCTTATCGCCAACTACCTTGCTTGCATGCATCGCCTCATTCCTCCTTTTCAGAGCTAGTAAGACTCCGATACTTCCAGCAATCACGACCAGAACGATGAGGATGCCTTCATGCCACACTTCCAACCAGTCGATTAAGGATTGTAGCAACGAGGGATTGCAACAAAGTGGAGGCCTTACATCAGCCCCTTCCAATAGAACCGATTCAGAACTCGTGAACACTATAGAAGGATCTCTGAATGACCTCACTTCGACTGTAAGAACCAATTCGGAATCAATTGGAGATTCTGTGGGAACCATAATCCAAGCTACGAATTCAACGGTTCCTCCACGCGGGACATCCATCAGTTCGAACGAGCGAGGATTTCCTGTACCGGATTCTGCCGAAGCACCCTGAGGGACAACCAATCCAAATTCGGTGACTATGTTAGAATCAATGCTCACTACCAGTCCATCCTCTTCATTGCCTAAATTTGTCAATAGCCACGAAGATGTGAGATTATTGTCAGCTGACAACTCTGATGATACAATCTCCGCATTCCAAGAGTAAATTTCGCCTACTCTGATTTCTAGAGGTAGTTCATCTGGCATCCACTCTCCTATCCATAACTGGATAGAAAACTCAGCAGTCAAGTCAGCATCAGTTTCTGGTGAAACCGTACAAGCCAACGCAATCCCACTCATTGATTGGCCAGGGCCAAGTGTGAAGGTACTCTGACTAATCTCAACAGATAGCCATTCAGGAACATTTACAGAATGCAACTCAAAAGTAGAAGACACATCTCCAGTATTTTCTATTCTTAGATATCCATGACATGTTTCTCCAGGCTTGGTGTCCCCTGTGCATTCGTTGTTTTCTAATGCCAATATACCTCCAGTACGGGGGACAAGACTTACTCTCTGACTTACTTTGACAGAGTCCTCGGCATAGGCCGAGTCCCATACGATAATGTCGAAATGAAGACTCCCAGGATAACTCTCAGGAGCTTGGACCTGAATCTGGGCCGTAGCATCTCCACCGGGAGAGACTGATTCCAAATTAGACCTACTCAGAACTATTGCTGCCCATCCCTCGTGTGAGATTGAGAGTCCAGAATCACCTATGCTGGAGCCGTTCTGATCCGTCGGGGCAATCTCGATGATTAGGCCTCTGACCGAGTTCCCCAAATTCCTCACATCGACGGATAGGCCGATTACCTCTCCGGGAGAAATCGATGCATTTCCTCCTCCAGATGTAATTGCAGCGCCATAGTGGAAGCCATATCTAAGCGAGAAATTGTACCAGTCCTGAGATCCCTCCGGTGTGGTCAGTTGCATGCTGAACTGGTGCAGAGAGTTAGCTAATGGAGTCCCGTCGTTGACTTCTGGAGATGTGACAGAGAACTGAACCCACTGAGGAGTATCGGAGGGTGCAGCGAATAGATGCCCATCAGATACCGCCTCGTCATAATCCCAGGCGACCCCCCATCCCACTGGCCCAGTTATGGAAACATGTGCCGAATCGTCTATCTCGGCGTGATTGGTGAAATTGAAGTTGAGCCCAATCATCGAATCAGGATTGATATCGAAAATTGAACCAGAATCCGGACCAAACCTAACGTCTGACCTCTCAACCTGCCAGGGGTAGGTGTAATTCGGAGTCTCATTAAACACAGTGGCTGCGGCCGCTTGTTGCAACTCTAACGTTCGTTGTGGAGAAATCTGACTTGGCGAATCCCTGCCCACAGAGGTCTCACCAGTTATGGTGGAGTGCATGACACAAGCTGCAAGATAGGTGCCGTCTATTGAAGGATGATTTCCATCGCTTGAGTAAAGTGCTGAGAATGGAGTCATACCATCTGTGGCATTCTGTCCTGATTCTTCTACAGCTTCATGTATGTGCATGAATGCCAGTCCGACGGGAGCGATGTAGGTTGGACGATTCGCCGTAGTAATATTCTCATGATACATCTCGTAACCACGCGCCACGCCCTGTTGCATACTGGTGTAATCGGGATGCATCCAAGATCCATCCATCCAGGCCCAAGTCATGAATAGTATTGTATCTCCTCCCTCTGAACCTATCCTCTGGTTGAGATATATCAGCCCCTCAAGACTGTCCTGCCAGTAATCGGTATCTATTGACAACCCGGGAACCTGAGATTGGTCTTGCAGGATCACATAGTCGTACTGCTGCTGCAGAGTTGTATTCCAAGAGTGACCCGGAGTATCTGCCCTTTCTGCATGCTCACTAAGTTTCAGCCCCCCACTAGTCAGTGATGTTACTTGAGCATCTTCTCCAGAGTCCGTGAGAATACCATCTAATCTAACAGCTAGTGAATTGCTAGCAGTGTATGAGTTACCCATCATTAAGATGTCAAGAGAACTGTTCTTCTCGCCTACGCCGGAGGTTTCTGAAGAAGAAATAGAAGAGGCCGGTGAATGAACTGAAAACATCAACATCATGATGAGAATCGTAGCGGAGATTCTTCGACCCATGATGCTATCGAAATCCGAGAAAGATATCATTTCTACCCCATCTCGTATAGTTTCTACGAAGTATTGATGGCCGGAGGCATAGTTGGGGATACATGGCATCTAAGTGGCCCTTCGGTAAGAAACCGGCCGAGCCACCACAGACCGGCAAGACCGACAAGAGGAAAATAGTCGAATATGAACGCAAGCCGGACGAGGAATCTAAGGAGAAGCTGGCCGACCGTAGTCATTTGGAGAATAAGTCATTCAAGGACGCGATGGACTTACTTGGTGGAGACTCAAAGAAGTCATAGAATCGGATCAGGTGCAATCCTACTCAGCGCCGCAACATCGAGCTCTCCCCCATTAATTGGTGTTCGTAATCCAAACTCACTGAGGACCTTCGGAGAAACCTCTCCAAACGAACCAATCTCCACTCCATCACAAATCACTCTAGCACCTCTACCGACAATCCATGGCCCACCATCCGTCTGCTCCAGGGTGACTTCCTCAATTCCAGTTCCAAGATCTCTCAGAAGTGCTTGTACCACACCTTTGGCTGCGGCAAATCCTCCTCCGACCTCAGCGCATGCCCAAGCAACTCTAGGTCGGTTGGCAGAGTTTCTGACTACATCACTGAGCTCGTAGACTCTCTGAGGCAACTCGTGGTGCCTGTTAGAAGATAACAGAACCAGCAGTGATGGCAGTATGTTTTGTCTGAGAATCGTATGCTCTACAGAGATTGGATTGGAAATCTTCGCCACTTCCCCCTCAGGCTCCCATCCAACCCTGTCGAACTGATCTCTTTCATTGGACAGGGTAAGTCCCTGAGTTTCCTGGATTCCCAACGAACGAAGGCTTGCACGTATACGTCTATGCAGATGAGAAGAACTCAGTGGAACAGCATCTAGGTGAACTTCAGACATCCTCTCTGGAAGATTGTGATAGCCAAATCCTATGGCCAAGTCTTCGACTATATCTATTGGATGCATGATATCGCTCCTCCAACGTGGCATCTCAACAATGTGCTCTTTCTCACCGATTACGCAGTCTGCCCACTTGTCGGGCTTGTTAGAACCATCAGTAACCGTTCTCGAATCCACCAATGAACCACCCATACGGTGGAGAGAATCCTCGATTTCCTCTTGACTCAAATCCATTCCAAGAATCTTAGAGATTAATCTCTCCGGAACTCGGTGCATTACCGGATCTCCACGTGGGACATGCATCTCCTCGCCCGAGTGACTGGTCACATTGACGCTTTCCACCCTACCTCCTCTCTCGTACAGAGATAGGCAAACCAGCATCAAACAAGCTTCGCAAGAACGCATATCCCATCCGGTGACATCGATTAGGAAATCTCTGGTCGAGTGCGATACTGTGGTATGATTGCCGTTGATAATAGGTGGGAAGGACAGGATGTCATCATTCGCATCCAAGATTACAGGATATGCATCAAGACCATCCATAAGATGCGCGTAATCAACACCCTTGGGATGCTCTTCCAAAATCTGCTTAATACTCATGGTATCTTCCATCATCAGAGGGACGAATGAGTAAGTTTCGGGCACCGTGACGACTCTGAATGGTCCTTTCACGGTCTGTAAGTCATGAACTCCGATAGAGGCCAATCCACGCTTTCTACCTAGTGTTAGGTGAAGCTTCTCTTGATGGTCCATCAATGATTGAATGAATGATTCGACACCCTCCTCGTCATCTCCCGGATCTACTCCCCTTACAACAGCCGCCAAGACCACAGGCCGTACATCTCGCAGAGAAGAGTCGACTGTCATTTCAAGTCCACTGGGTTCTATATCCATCAAGGGATCTACAATCTGACCGCCCGCGAAACTTCTAGACGCCCTTGCTAAAGACTCGTGACTTAGCAAGTCAGGACGATCCGGAAAGACTTCGACCTCAACAATCTCTTCGTCATTGCCCTCTACGGGGCACCCCATCGCAGGCAGCCAATCAGACCAAGACTCTGGAGTGTGTCCCGAGCCGTTCAGTTTCTGGATGTATTCTAGCAGGCTATGCTGAAGATTTAGAGTTGGCATAATCCTCAGTTCCCTAGCCACATAGGCAATGGACGGTCGTAGCCGATTAACCTCAATCCGCTTATCGATGCAGTGTCGTAGTCCAGGGCTCTGAGATTCCTCCTGCTCAATTTCTCCAAGCCATCTATACCAAGCCCTATCATCCAGCCTCGGGTAGTCGATCTCAACCATTGCAAGGTCTCCTCAAGTCCATCTTCAGGAGGAGGTGCGACGAGAATCGAACATCCTGCTGCAACACATATCAGAAGATCCTCAGCTCCTGGAGTCTCATCCATCTCAATCAGTAGGTGTCGGCCTTGGCCTGTCAGATTCATCGCTCTGGCGGCGAGGCCGATACGCGGCAGTGCGGCAACGGCTCTACTGCCTCCTGGTGAAGCGGCATCGATTACCGCACCGTCAAGATCTAGATCTACAACTAACCTGAACAGGTGATCAACCCTGTCGACACCGTCCCTAAGCAGTACTAGTGAGTCCTCGCCCATCTTGCTGGTCAGAGAAACCAGAATCGCCTCAATCTCTGCATCGTCCATGGGAGGTATTCCCTCCAAATCTAGAACGATGCCTGCACATTTACTCAGGTCTCTTGAGCAATCAACGAGCTCATTTTCTCCAATCAAGAGCAAGTCGCAACTTCTAGGCGTGTGTTTTACCAGAGCGGGCTGTTCTGACTCCGCCTCGCTATGGTATGACTCTGCTGTATCGGTCTCAATTAACCAGGGAATGGGGAATAGCAGCCCACCCTCTTCTGAACCCAAAGGCATCAGCAGTGTGAGTGGATCAAGCGAAGTGTGCAATGGTAGCCTATCAGAGGATGATGGAATTAGCGCAATACTCTCGAATCCCTCGGCTACTGATGATTCAGGCATCTCGACCGGAGAGTTTTCCGAATCCTCTGCGCGAGTTAGCACCAGTGCGTCTTCTTCCATAGAGAGCCCCATCGGCTCCAAATGTTCCGCAATCTCCGAGAGCTCTTGAGGTTCGATACCGCGCATGGCAGAACCCTGTCCCGGTGGCGGGCAACTTCCGGCGATGACGATGCGCCCACCAGTCATTCCTAGGCCAGGATCAGTCCCAACAGAGCCGAGTACGACTATTGTGCCCCCTGACATACCCGAACCCACTCCTTTTCCAGCGTGTCCGCGAATAATCAGAATACCTCCTGACATCCCGGCTCCAGCATCATCGCCAGCCGAGCCTTGTACAATGATTACGCCGCCAGACATTCGGTGAGCAGCCCTTTCTGCAACATCCTTCTCGATTACTATGCGCCCATCTCGCTGAAATGCACCAACCATTGAGCCAGATGTTCCTTGGAGAGTGAATGTCCCACCATTGTTCATTGCGCCAGCACACTGGCCTAAATCTCCTAGCAGAAGCACTCTCGAGCCCTTTGGAAGATGACTGGCTGCCCCTATCTCTCCACTCTTGGGTTTCTCGTCACCACCTCTTCCCCAACCTATCCTGATTAACAGGTCTCTCTCTAGAGCTTCATCTAACATCCCGTCCAAATCACGGGCGAGCTTCATGCTCTTTGCGGCAACCTCGCGCATGCTCCTCCTCGGGGGACACCGTACTACCCGTCTTGACTCTGACGGGCAAGACGCCCCAGTACATCGGCTTAGATGCCTTATTCAGATTCTCGGAGTGAAGGGTATGTTGATAGAGGTCATTCTTTGAAGTCTGAACGCCCGGGGGGGCGATTTGGGGGGCTGTTCGTGATTCGAGTCGCGATAAACGGGTTCGGAACTATAGGCAAGAGAGTTGCCGATGCGGTAGATGCACAAGATGACATGGTCGTGGCTGGAGTCACTAAGACTGGACCCAGTTTCGGATGTGACTTGGCTATCCGCAAGGGATTCCCTCTGTACTGCACACACGACGATTCAGACCGAATCGCAGCCTTTGAAGAAGGTGGTTATGAATGCCAAGGCGGATTGTCAGACCTTCTGGCCTCAGCTGACGTGGTAGTAGATTGTGCACCAGGGAAGCGGGGCGCAGAAAACCTCTCGAAATACAAAACAGCTGGAATAAAGCACATTTTCCAAGGAGGAGAGAAGCATGATCTTACAGGACTTTCTTACACTTCTTGCGCAAATCACAACTCCAATTGGAATGCAGACGGCACTAGAGTCGTCTCTTGCAATACTACCGGCCTTTCTCGGACTTTAGTCCCACTTTTCGATCAGTGCGGTTCTCTAAAGGTGGAGTGCACGATGATTAGACGCGCCGCTGACCCTGGAGACTCCAGCAAAGGACCAATCAATGCAATCAAGCCGGTACTCAAGGTACCCAGTCACCACGGACCAGATTTGATGACTGTCAAGCCCGAAATTGAAATCAATTCTCTCGCAGTCGCGGTCCCCACCACAATCATGCATGTCCATGCAATTATCGCAGATTTGCCCAGCGGTCACGGCATGACCACCGATTCAATACTAGACCTCTGGAGGGACACTCCTAGAGTTCTGCTGATGAGCGGCTCTGGAGATCGATTGACTACTACTGCAGAGGTCATGGAAATGGCCAGAGATATCGGTAGAAAGTGGGGAGATCTGCACGAGGTCTTCGTCTGGGAGGACGGCGTGAGCTTGATTGGCGATAGACTGTACTATTTCCAAGCAATCCATCAAGAGAGTGATGTAATCCCAGAGAACATCGACTGCATTCGCGCTTTAATGGGTGCTGAGTCTGATTGGAAAGTCTCAGTCTCAAAGACCGATGAGGCCATATCTAGCTACTATGGGATGTAATCCCATAGTGATGCATTGACCATGCATTGAGCATCAACGGTCAAAAAGCCCCCTAAGACTCGCCGCCACATGACTGGGTCTCGCCTGACAGTACTCGTATTGTCGGGTCTAATGCTTTCAGTTTGGTCAGGTGCAGTTTCTGCGAGCTCAGATTTGACCCACCAGAGTCAGCATGAATCAAACTCCGAAACTCTCTTTGAGCAATCATCATGGTATTCCGCCACACCCACCCTGTCCGGCTATGGATTGAGGCAGTCTACAGGGATTATTCACTCCCCCTACGGTCCTTTCGATCCACTGATTGATCCGATTCCCTTGGGTCCCGAAAACCTGTATGATCCGTTGGCCTTAGAGCGAACTGGAATGGCGATTGTCCAATCCTCTTCCGCGGACTTGACCGAAATGCTAGCAGTTTTGCACGAACTAGAATTGCCAGTCATCGACATGCTTCCAGATGATTCAACTATCGTCAGAGTAGATGCAATACACAATCCGTCGATTATCTCCACTTTGGTCGATGAGAAAAGCATCAGATGGGCAGGAGCTCTACCAATTGCTTGGAGAGTATCTCCAGAACTCTCCTTCTTCGCTGGCAGAGGTGGCGTCCAAGTAGACATCGACATCACACCCACGCCGGATTTGGAGTTGAGAGATATTACTGCGCTATCCTTAGATTTGCAATCTATCTCTGGGGATTCCTCAGATCGTCCGATTTGCGATCAGTATCTGTGTCAGACTAGACTAATCGACTCATATTGGATCCCCATTCTTGCTATGGACGGCCGAATACTGAGAGCTGACATAGCCTCCATTTACGCGATTCAGAATACCAATGCAAGTTTAATCGGAGGAATACATGATGCCCGACTGACATCAGGACTTTCACTCAATGGCTCCGGCGAGGTCCTAGCCATTTCCGACACTGGCTTAGATGAAGACCACGGCGACTTCGGTAATCGTATTCGCGCCATATACGATCAGTTCGGCCCTGACAACTCCCACGCCGACTCCAACAGCGGACACGGAACGCACGTGTCCGCGACTCTGCTAGGAGATGGATCGGGTGACATAGAAGCTGAAGGCATGGTCCCTGCGGCAACGTTCCACTTTTATCAGCTCGAGGCAGACTCCAATGGGTTGCTGGCTCGTTGGGGCTCACTGTATGAGATGTTCAGCCATTCGTGGCAAAACAATGCTAGGATTCAGACTAACAGTTGGGGCAATCAGAACCTCGCTGGCGATTACAGCTCCGACTCGCGGTCTGCAGACTCATTCCTCGTCGACTATCCACGTTTCCTCGTCCTATTCTCTGCTGGTGACTTAGCCGGCGGCGGAATAACTCCTCCTGGAACCGCGAAGAATGTGATTACGGTAGGGGCATCGACAACTGGCTCGTTTGGCTCCAGCGCTGAAGGCTCTGTTGCTAGCTTCTCATCAAGAGGCACGACAGCCGACGGACGAATCAAACCGGACATAGTCGCTCCGGGGGTTGCAATCTGTTCCGCTAGAGCACAAGAGGCCCAACTCGCTTCGGGCGACTCGTGTTCAAGCACTACTCACGACGGCGGACAGACACCACTCTACATGACCCTCGACGGGTCATCCATGGCTACTCCAGTAGCAGCCGGTGCAGCCACAATGGTGAGACAGTATCTGCGTGAGTCTCAGTTGATTACCGAGCCCAGATCTGATTTAATCAAAGCAGTTCTAATCAATGGAGCCGAAGATATCGGCGAGTCTAATATTCCCAATTCTGCTGAGGGGTGGGGGCAGTTGAACTTGGAAAACAGCCTATTCCCATCTTCTTCAGACCAAAGTCTGAACTTATTCTATGACTACTCTAGGGAATTACTGCCCGGCCACTCATTCGTCTATACCTTCGATGTTAATGGCAACTATGGTCTGGATGTAACTGTCGTTTGGATTGACGAGGAAGGCTCAGCCGTAGCAGATCAATCTGCTTCCAGATTAGTAAATGACCTCGATTTACGGGCAGTCTCTCCAGAAGGGGAAGTCTACTTGGGCAACAACTTCGCCTCCGGCTTCAGTGCTACTGGTGGCTCTGAAGACAGACTGAACAACGTTGAGCGAATTCGTATACCTACAGGGTCTTCTTCAGGTACTTGGTCAATTATCGTGGGCCATGCCGGCGGAACTGTCCAGAACTACGCAATAGTCCTCTCAGGACTGGCTAGCGAGACACAGAGTCCGGATTTGACAGTCTTTTCAGATTCTCTGTCTACGTCAGTATCAAGCCCTCTGCAAGGTGACACCCTACTCATCGAAGCGGCTTGGAAGAATCAAGCAGCAGCACCTACCGGGACCTACTCTATCGAGGTCAAGGACCTCACTGCTGGCACTACCATACACAGTTCTGTCAGAGCTTCCTTGGCAGGAGGAGAACTTGACTCAGTCTCTTTCCCACATTCGTTCTCGACCACGGGCATGCATGAGTTGGAACTTAGATTGGACTCCGACTCAGAGGTCTCCGAGTTGAATGACGAGACTTCTGGAGTCGATAACAACTGGATTAGAATATTTGTCAACGTTTCCCAAATCGGAGTCCGACTAACTCCTCTGATGGAGGATGGAACCGTACCTTCGAACCCTGCAGAACTGAGCCAAGCGATGGTCAGGACACTCGATCCAAGAGATGCGAGTTGGGTCTTGTTTGAATTGGAGATGAGAAATGAAGGAACTGCGGAGATTTCAGTTGGCCTGAGCGTCTCACCGGTACAACTCATTGGAGATGACGGGGTACTCTATCAGCCGCAAGACGAATGGTGGAAACTCATCAACGAATCAGGACCGTGGACCCTAGCCCCATTCGGCGAAGAAGGAGACAGGACAGTAGTCACTCTCAATATGTCCGACATGGATACTGACCTCTCCAGTGAGTCTGATGTAATCTATGCACTCCCTGGGACCTTCGTTTCCGACCTTACTCTATTCGATACTAGCTCCCCGACTGTCTCACACAGCATCAGACTGAGTGCCGTGGTCGAGCGTGTGGAGGGCCTTTTCACCGTCGTTGCTGGAACTGAGGGTCTAGGAGCAGAGCCCGGAGAGCTAGCCGTATTCTCACTCTCAATCAAGAATACTGGAAATGGCCCCACACAATACACAGTATCTTGTGAGTCTACCGACAGATGGACGATAAGCATCGGAAATAGCCAGTCGTCTGAGATTACTTTAGAACCTCTGAGCAGATTGCAATTCCTACCTCTCCCGATTAGAGTTAGAGTCCCAAACGCTGTGGACGGGAATCCTCCTGCAGGCTTTACTGAGGAAGTAGAATGTACTACGACATCAGTCATAGATCAGTCTCTTCAGACGACAGAGCACGCGATTGTGACTGTTCTAGAGAGTCTTGACTTCTCACCCGAGTTGTTCGATTCTGATGGTAATGCACTAGGCCCTATCGCTGTGGCCAATCCAAGGCCTGTTTTGAATGGAGACACCATTGTCACAGATTTGCTCATATCGAATGAAGGGAACGTACCGATGGATTTCACAGTCAATGCATTCTCATCTCTTAATACATGGCCAATTCAGATGACAGAAGGCTCCAACGTACAGTCTGAGGAGATGTTCATATCCATCCCTGCCGGTGGATCCAAGACCATCTCTATTGCAACGATTGTCCCGCTGACAGCACAGATGGGAGACTCTAATCTCATTACAGTCAGAACGACATTGGAAGAAGGCCCTACTATCACCAACTCCACACGCCTGCTCGTTCAGGAGATTGCTACTCTAGACTTATCTTGGAATCCTGTGATGAGTGTAGCTCTAGGCACTCCAGGTACTGCTGATATCCATGCCCACAATATAGGTAATATCGAGTTGGAAATTAGTCTGACCATGGGAACTCTACCTGAAGGATGGTCGGGAGGATTCCTGTCTGGCAGAGAATTTCCGATGGACATGAATCAGCAGGCCACAATTGAGGTCGGCATAGATCTCCCGGGAAGCCTATCCGTGGGCCTCTTAGAAACACAAGTCTCAGTGATAATCGAAGCTAGGACTCCTAGTGGTGAGACAGCGGTCTACACTACAGAGATGGCAATCGAAGTAATCCCTTCGGTTTGGCTCACAGTCTCGTGTGAGCAGGGCTCGCTAGAAGGAATCAGCACAGATGGAGAGACACTAGAGATTACAGTTTCAAACATCGGAAATACTCCCAGCGACGCTGAACTGCAAATCATCCCACCCGATAACTGGGATATCGTCGCAGATCAGAACGCTTTCTCCCTAGCTGCCGGTGAATCCGCCAAAGTCTCAGTTTCAATCACTCCTGGATCAGACGCTTCGAACGGCCTTACTTCCATCCTGTTCTATGTGAATTCCACAGTAGATGGTGAGTTAACGGCCATTACCGATGGCTCTTTTGAATTTGGAATAAGCAAAGCTAGGGATTCTTCTCGAGGGGGCCTAGGAGGTCTCCTAGAGGCCATCGGCCTTCCCGACTGGACCTTGGCCTTGATTTTCATCGCCCTGCTGTCATCTGCAGTTGTCTACGGAGTGAGAATGAGGAAGTCCTCATCCACCTTGGTAAATCCTGATGAGGAACTGATACCGGAGGGATCCGCTCTGCTTTCAGGTTCCCTATCTGAGCGCAGAGCAGCCGCATTGGAAACCTCATCGTCCGGCGAGGTCCTGACCGGTGGAGTCTCGGACGATGAGATCCAAACCGCTCTGGCGCAATCAGCTGCTTCCGCCCCTCCCCCATCTCCTGACGGCGCACCCCCACTTCCTCTCTCGGGACTACCTGACGGATGGACCATTGAGCAATGGGCCGCATACGGGCATCTTTGGTGGGAACAGAACAAGCCCTGATACGCTTTACTTATGTCTACTACCTCCTCGCCGAGGCGTGAATGGTTCGATAGTCCTCTTTGGCCCTCCTGGTGCAGGCAAGGGAACCCAAGCAACTAGAATCTCAGCACTTACTGGAAAGCCACAGGTTTCAACCGGCGACATGCTCAGAGCAGCAGTGGCCGCAGACACAGAGTTGGGCAGGGAAGCTAAGGGATTCATGGAAGCGGGTCTATTGGTGCCAGATGAGGTCATTATCGGACTAATCTCTGAGAGGCTTCAGCAACTCGACGCTGAATCTGGCCTACTACTGGATGGATATCCTAGAACAATTGTGCAAGCAGAGTCGCTTGACATGATTGAGTCGGTAGTCGCGGTGGTTTCGATTGAGGTCCCTGACGACGCTATAGTGCGGCGTATAGTGGGACGTAGAATCGATCCCGAGACCGGACAGATATACCATATCGACTTCAACCCGCCTCCTGCGGAAATCGTAAATCGCGTAGAACAACGCAAGGACGACAATGAGGAGACTGTTAGAAGCAGGTTGGCTGCATATCACGAGCAGACAGCACCCTTAGCCAATTGGTATGACGAGAGGGAAGTTCTGCTTAGAATCGATGGTGACCGGAGTATTGAGGATGTGGGTGATTCAATCGAATCTGCACTCTTGGAAATGAGTGGTTTTGATGCCTAGAAGAGCTAGAAGAAAAGACTCGAAGAGGAAGGCTAAAGCCTCTGAGGCGATAGACCATTTATCCTCGATTGTCCAAGCCCCTGAGAACAATGACGAGGAGTCGGTGAACTCCGCTGCAAGGGACATTCTGAGGATTGGGAAGAGACATGGAATTAGGCCAGACCCAACCACCTCTAGTTTAATCTGCAGAGGTTGCAGTTCAGCATTAATTCCGGGCCGAACCGCTAGAACTAGGATACGCTCAGCAACTATCACCGTTACTTGCACCAATTGCGGTAGAATCACTCGCAAGAGCGTAGAATCTCAGAGGAGGGATTAGGATTAGCAGGCAGGTACCAAAAGGCATCATGAAGGAGGCCAAGGACGCCTCATTACCCGTTACAGTGAGGATTGGAAAGGGAGGGGTGACTGAGCAAGTCATCGTCGAATTGAGGGAGCAATTGGGAAAGAGAGGTTTGGTCAAACTTAAGGCGAACCGGGGCCTATTGTCAAACTCTCTCGAGAGGTCAACATGCTTCGAAGAATTGGCTAAGGATTCTGATTCATTACTGGTTCATAGTATCGGTAATGTTGCGGTTTTCTGGCTTACTAGAAAGTAATCCGAACATCTCTTAGAGACATTCCCAAATGCTCACTTATTTAGAGGTGTTAAGGTTCGCGAAAACCATGGTGACTGAGAGTCAGATTGTTTTAGCCATATTCATAATGTCCTTTGCCCTCATTCTGTCTGAGGTTGTTCATCGAACAATAGCCGCTTGGTTCGGCTCTGTCTTGATGCTACTATACGGTCATTACACAGGGGTTTTCCATCTTCATGAGCAATACAATGCAGCTGGCGAACTCGTCAAGACCTACACGCTTGAACACACTATGATAGGGTGGATAGAGTGGGAAGTAATCGGCCTGTTGCTAGGGATGATGATCTTTGCATCAATCCTTGAGTTATGCGGCTTCTTCGAGTTCGTTGCCATCAAGGCAGCAAAGATGAGCAAGGGTGACCCCTGGAGACTAATCGTTCTGCTTGGAACCTTCACCACACTGCTCTCTCTGGTCATCGACAACGTCACAGCCATCATTATCATCGCTCCAGTGACATTGAGAATCTGTAACAAACTGGAGATTAATCCAGTCCCCCCGTTACTAGCAGAGGCAATCCTGTCAGACACCGGCGGAGTGGCATCGATGGTAGGGGACCCGCCAAATGTCATGATAGCCGCTGCAGCTGCAGACGCAAGCCCGGTACTGGATGCCTTCTCGTTCAATGGCTTCCTTTTCAGACTTGGAATCCTCACTTTCTTCGCGTGGGTTGCGACTTTGACCTACTTTAGGTGGTATTACAGAGAATGGTCGGAGCAGAAGCCACCACATGTTGATTTGCTCTTGGAAGAAGATGAGTGGGATGCCATAGAAGACAAGCAACTGATGTACACTACTCTGACAATTCTAGGACTTACCGTAATTGCATTCTCTGCTAAGTCCCTCCTGGACTTAGCAATCGAGATTGATGGAATCGCCCTAGCCGGAGCAGGCTTCGCGCTGATTGCAGCGAGACCGAAGGAGGAGGAACTCAGAGAGGGATTCATCAATGATGTAGTCGACAAGGTCGAATGGCAGGCATTGCTGTTCTTCGCGGGGCTATTTTTGTTGGTAGGGGGAATTGGCGATGTTGGCTACCTAGACCAAGTCGCCAACTGGATTTTCGATAACTTCGGCGACGACGAAGTGAAGTTGGCAATCGCTATCATTTGGGTCTCAGCAATTGCCAGTGCTCTTATTGACAATATACCATTCACTGCAGCAATGATCCCGGTCATCTTCAGTATCACCGAGGCCAGCGGCGGAACCCTTAGTCCAGAGCCTCTTCTATGGGCGCTGGCCATGGGGGCAGGTTTTGGTGGTAATGCTACTCCGATTGGCTCCAGCGCCAACGTGATGACTGTCGCAATCAGCGAGAGAAGTCCTTACCCAATCACGACCAAGGAATGGGTCAGAGCAGGACTTCCAGTTATGTTCATCACCTGTGTGGTCGCTACCGTGTTCATGTTCTTCTTCCACGGTGCCTTGTACTCTTGAATCGATTAAGCGACATCGTCAAGCCGAGGACTTCGTACCAAGCATATGCACGAGTGTGCTATCTGTGGCTTAGTATCAACCGATGCCCCCTGTCCTGCGTGTGGTGACGAGGAGACTTCTCCGTATGTTGAGACTTCAGAATCCGATACAGGAACGCCTCAGGATTCTAATCTTCCATTCGACTTAGATTCCGAACCACAATTAGAATCGGCAGATCTCCCATTCGGTTTGGAAGAAACTCCCGAAAGAGAAGAATCAGAATCCTTGGTTTTCGGTATTGAATCATCTCCCAATCAACAGAATCCCAATTCTATTCCTTTCGGTCTCGATGAATCTCCATCAATAGAGGACTAGAGTCCATTCTCACCGCCCCCGTAGGGGGCGTGTGGACCCCGTTTAGTTCATATACCAAAGGCAATTCGGCCACCTGCATTTAGTGCGCCTTGGTACTATTAGGTATCAGGGT